>Ga0180433_10001026_pt1 | contig 47141 bp, 39 predicted proteins | sample SS_ome_8_FD_132980 | JGI IMG/M metagenome (GOLD analysis project Ga0180433, IMG submission 132980) | Hypersaline lake sediment archaeal communities from the Salton Sea, California, USA - SS_1_D_1 metaG | ecosystem: Environmental > Aquatic > Non-marine Saline and Alkaline > Hypersaline >...
ATCGATGCCGTCGGCCTGTTCACCGGCGACCGCGATGTGGATGCCTTCGGGGAGGCGCTGTCTGCGGCTGCCGCGAACGCTGGTATGTGAAAGCTGTTTCGACGATACATAGACGGGGCGGCCCTGGCCCGGGAGGGCCGCCCCACTCGCTGGGATGATGTGAAAGATGCGCATTTCTAAAGACCGCTTACTTGCCATAGCCCTGGTGTCGCCCTCAGTGGTGGCGATAGCTATCTTTGTGTATCTGTTTATCGCCTGGACGGTCCGGGCTTCCCTGTCTTCCTGGCAGGGCTTGCTTCCAGACTACACCTTCGTGGGCTTCGCCAACTTCGCCAACCTGTTCCGCAACCCGCGTTTCCGGATTGACATGCGGAACACAGCGATCTTTACGGTACTGTTCCTCGCGACCTGTCTGGCGATTGGTCTCCTGTTGGCGATCCTGCTGGATCGACGCCCTCGGGGTGAGGGGCTGTTTCGCAACATCTATCTCTTCCCGATGGCGATCTCGTTCATCGTCACTGGCGTGGTGTGGCGCTGGCTGCTCAATCCTGCCACCTCTGTCGAGCGCCTGAGTGGGCTTAACCTGCTTTTCCATCAGGCTGGCCTCGACTTTCTCATCTCCAAGTGGTACACCCACCGCCGACTTGGTATCGCCGCAATCGTCATCCCCGCCACGTGGCAGATGTCGGGTTTCACGATGGCGCTGTACCTGGCGGGCCTGCGCAGTATACCCGAACCGCTGCGGGAGGCTTCTCGCGTGGACGGGGCTAGCTAGTGTCAGATCTATCGCTTCGTCGTCCTGCCGCTGTTGAGGCCTTTCACGTTGTACGTAGTTATTATTCTAGGGCATACTTCTCTCAAGATCTTTGATCTGGTTATGGCGATCACCCAGGAGGGCGGCCAGGGGTACTCAGCCGACGTGCCCGCCATGAACATGTGGTATACGACCTTTCGGGCCTTGCGCTTTGGGCAAGGAGCGGCGATTGCAATCATCATCCTCTTGACAGTTGCCGTCCTGGTGGTCCCCTACCTGATTCACACCTTCCGGACGGAGGTCGAGCGATGAAGCGATGCGCGGCCCGTACTCTCCTCCACCTGCTGCTCATAGCGGCGGCGATGTTCTACCTGATGCCGATCTATGTGCTTCTGGCAACTGGCTTCAAAAGCTTCCAGGAGGTCAACCTGGCCACGATGTGGGCCTTGCCTTCTGGCATCCACCTGGACAACTTTGTGGCGGCTTTTGAGAAGCTGGCCCCCAATCTGGGCAATAGTCTTTCCCTCACCGTGGCAGCCACCATCCTCTCAGCGCTCCTGGGGTCGATGAACGGCTACGTCCTGTCCAAGTGGAAGTTCCGCGGGGCCGACCTGCTTTTCACTGCGTTGTTGTTCGGGATGTTCATTCCCTATCAAAGCATCCTTATTCCACTTGTGCGCTCTATGCAGATCATTGGTCTCTACGGCAAACTGTGGGGACTGGTCCTCGCACACGTGATCTACGGTATCCCGATGACCACGCTGATCTTCCGCAACTACTACGCCGGTATCCCGACAGAGGTCGTCGAGGCGGCACACATTGACGGCGCTGGTCTCTTGGGCATCTACCGGTACGTCATGTTGCCCTTGGCCATCCCGAGTTTCGTCGTCGTGATAATCTGGCAGTTCACGTCCATCTGGAATGAGTTCCTCTTCGCGGTCACGCTCACAAGTCCTCGATACTGGCCAGTCACCGTCGCCCTGCAGAATCTGGCTGGCAGCCAGATCGTGGAGTGGAACGTCCAGATGGCAGGTGCGTTCCTGGCGGCGCTGCCCACGCTGCTGGTCTACATCTTTCTGGGCCGTTTCTTCCTGCGTGGGTTGATGGCCGGTGCGCTGAAGGGCTGACAGCGCCGCTTGAGTGGACCGCTCTCCAGGGTAGACAAAAGGCCGCCAAGGATTTGCCTCGGCGGCCTTTTCTTGACGTCCCATTATCCTCAGAGGGCCATTCCGATGGCACGCCATTACTCTTCAAGAGGGCCATTCCGATGGCACGCCATTACTCTTCAAGAGGGCCATTCCGATGGCACGCCATTACTCTTCAAGAGGGCCATTCCGATGGCACGCCATCACTCTTCAAGAGGGCCATTCTGATGGCACGCCATCACTCTTCAAGAGGGCCATTCTGATGGCACGCCATCACTCTTCAAGAGGGCCATTCTGATGGCACGCTGCGCGAAGATGACTCTCCGCCGGCTGCCTCCCAGCCTCATCTACTGTCTGCCGCCTGCCGTTGCCGTCTATTAGAGCCGCCGTACGTACACCCGGTGGTTCTTGTACGGCTTGCCGCCTAGGTTCACCAGGTCACTCCGCATCTGCACCGCCGTCTCCGCCACCTGTGTCAGGTCGGCGTGCAGGAAGCCGAACTCGTGGATGCTTTTCTCCATCTCCGAATACAGGAGCGTGTTGCCGCCAAGCCCTTGAAACTCGGGCAATATCCCCGCGCCGTTCAGCGCGATCCATTTCGTGCGCCGCAGCTCCACCAGTAGGTCGACGATGTTCCAGGGATAGAGATGTCCCTTCGCCCGCTGCAGCGCGGCCGACACGTCCGGGAAGCCAAACAGAAAGCCGACGACGTCGTCGCCGTGCGTGATGATCTTGATCAGCCGTGGGTTCGCTACGGTCAACAGATTGCTCACCAGGAAGTCGATCTCGCGCTCGGTGAGCGGGTAGTATTCCCAATTCTCCACGAATGCCCGGTTGTACGCCTCGCCGATACGGCCAGCCCACTTCACCAGTTCGCGTTTGCTGCGGAACCGTTGGACGGTCAGACTGCTACGTCGCTTCACGCGGTCGGCGATGCGATGTATCCGCTCTGGCAGTCGGAAGGCGTCCGCCTCGATGTAGCAGGAGACGAAATCCACCGCTTTCTCGAAGCCAAGCGCCTCGACCAGGCGGGGGTAGTATTCGTAATTGTAGTTCATCATCGTCATCATCTGCCGATGCTCAAATCCCTCCACCAGCAGGCCGTAGCCGTCTAGCGCGCCGAAGCCCTTGGGGCCAACTACCTGGTCAAGCCCGCGCCCGTGTGCCCACTCGAAAACCCGTTCGAAGAGCGCCCCTGCCGCCTCGGCGTCATCCCTGCAATCGAAGAGATAAAACTGCGCCTGAAGCGTGTCGTGGGTTGCGTTGTAGCGCCGGTTTTCTAACGCCGCGATCCGCCCCACGTCTGCCCCATCGCGCACAGCGATGAAGAAGTCGGCGTCAGAGTGCTCGTAGAACGGGTGCTTGCGGCGGTCCATCATGGTCCTGATGTCCGTCAGGATGGGTGGGACCCACTGAGGATGGTTGGCGTAGAGCGCGAACGGGATCTTGAGGAAACGACGTACCTGTGCCCTGGACTGGGTGTCAACCTTTTCTACCGTGACCACGGGAGCCTCCCTTTGGGCTGCTGATCTATCCTATTTGGACTATTTTAGTCGTTTTTTCACTTTTGTCCACTGCCAAAGCTGGCCGGCACCATTTCACTTCTAGGGTGATCTCTTTCCAAAGCTCCCAGCCCTCGTCTCGGGGGCGTCAAGACAGATCAATTTGCGGCGCTCTGGGTGCGGCGACCGCTCTATCATCGGTGTGAACTGGACAAAAGGGCGGGGCATGAGTACAATGATAGGGCGCATTGGAAATCTAGCTGCCTGCCGGGACGTGAAACACGTTGCTCGATATGCGAGAGGACGGATGTCGATACCGCTGAACCCCTACGTTGCTGGTAATCCGGTCGGAGATAGCCCCGCCTTTGTTGGACGAACGGACGTGTTGCGTGAGGTGCTGCGCATATTGCGTCGCCCTCAGGATAACGCAGTTGTCCTATACGGCCAGCGGCGCATCGGCAAGACCTCCATACTGCAAAACTTGGCTGCCTGGCTTTCGCGCTCGGGGCCCTATCGCCCCGTATACTTTGATCTGCAGGACAAGGCAGCATGGCCCCTCAGCCGCGTGCTCCAGGAGCTGGCCCGCGCGATCGCCCACACGCTGAGCCAGCCTGCCTCCAATGGATCGACCGGTGCACCGCCCGGAGCCCCGGGTTCCGATCCGGAAACCACTTTCCGCAGTGAATGGCTCCCTGCTGTCCTGGACAGATTGCCGGATGGCTCTTCGTTGGTACTGCTCTTCGACGAATTCGATGTCCTGGCCGACCCCAAGGCGGGACAGGCGGCAGCGGCCCTGTTTCCCTACCTGCACGGATTGCTGGCGAGCGATCCCAGGCGGTTGCAGTTTGTCTTCGTCATTGGCCGCAGTGTGGATGATTTGGCCAACATCGCTCTGTGCTTGTTTAAGAGCACGCCTGCCAAGCGCGTCTCACTGCTGAGTCGCGAGGATACCGACGAGCTCGTGTGCCTGTCGGAGGCCAACGATACACTGCGCTGGTCGGACGACGCCGTAGAAGGGGTCTGGCGGTTGACCTGCGGCCATCCCTTTCTGACGCAGCAGCTCTGTTCCCACGTCTGGGAACAGGTCTACGACGATGAGCCTAATCTGCTTCCCACTGTGGACCCAGACAATGTGGATGCGGTCATCCCTGATGTGCTGGACGCCAGCCGCAACACGTTGGAGTGGCTGTGGGACGGTCTGCCCCCTGCTGAACGGGTGGTGGCCTCCGCGCTGGCCGAAGCCGGCCCCGGCCCCATCACTCCGGAGGGGTTGGAGCGGCTACTTCACGAGAGCGGGGTGCACGTCGTCATTCGAGAGTTGCAGACTGCTCCCCAACTGCTCAAGGATTGGGACCTGATCGAGCCCGCTGACGGTGGGTATCGTTTCCGTGTCGAGTTGTTGCGTCGCTGGATCGCCGAGCATAAGCCGCTGAGGCGCGTGCAGGAGGAACTGGACCGGATTGAGCCTGTGGCCGACAGTCTCTATGGGGCAGGCTTGGGACTGTATCGGGGCGGGCAGTTGCTTCAGGCCATCGCTCCCCTGCGCCAGGCGATCAGCCTCAACCCCAATCACGTGGGGGCCAATCAATTGTTGGCCGATATCCTGCTGGCGCAGGGGGAGGCAGGCGAGGCGCGGCAGCTTTTGCAGCGCCTCTTTCAATACCAGCCTGCCGCCGCTCGCCCTCGCCTGGTGCAGGCCCTGTTGGCCGAGACCCGGGGCGTGGAGAGCGATGACGAACGGCTCCTCTTGTACGACCGGGTGTTGGAACTAAACGGTGCACAGCCGGAGGCCGTCGCCGGGCGGCGGCGCATCTGGCGACAACGTGGTGAGGCTGCCCTCGATGCCGGCAACTTGGAAGCTGCACTGGCGGCCTACCGCGAGGCGGGTGATGAGGATAAGGTCGCTCTGGTTGAGGCGTTGCAGCGGCGGCAGATGCTGGCAGCGCTGGCTGCGGAGGCGCAGGCCCACGAGCGGGCAGGGGAATGGGCGGAGGCTGTTGCTGCGTATCAACAACTGCTGGCTCAGGCCTATGACGGGGAGAGTCGGACAGCGTGGCAAGCGGCACTCGAGCGGAGTTGGCAGGAACGGGAATTGGCCCGTCTTTTTGACAAGGGCGTGGAGGCACTGGAACAGGGGCATCGGCAGTTGGCCCAGAGGGCCTTTTCCAAAGTAGTGTACCATCGGCCGGACTACCAGAGGGATGGAGAACAAGCAGCTTGGTTGTTGACCCAGGCTGTATCGCGAAATCCGGTCGCTGTGCCCTGGTCACGGTACAGCCGGCTTGTGCGTCGCGCTATGTTCTTCTCTGTCATTGTCGCCTTTCTGATTCTGCTGGGGGGTGGGTGGGCGGCGGATACCTATTATTTTCAGCCCCGAGAGATCGGTCGGCAGGCTCAGGCGACGGCCGAAGCTGAGGCTCTGGTCACGCTCGTCCAGCGAACGGCGGCAGCGCGAAATGCAACTGCCGCCTCCGTTGCCCAGGTGACCTTCACCGCCTTGGCGGGACGGGATGCCACCGCCATTGCCCGCGATATCGCCCTGGCCAGCGCTGCTACCGCAGACGCGGCAGCGCTGGCTGGGACTGCCACAGCCCAGGCCGAGGCCCTGCGCTGTCGTGACGTCAGGCGGTATGCCCTGGCGGTGGCTCCTGAGCCCAACCTCTCTCCGCCGCCGGGCACGCTCCACGTGATCGGTGACCCGCTCGGGACTGTGCGGGCCACTTGGGTGATGACCAACGCGGGCGAGTGCCCCTGGGGCAGCGTGGCGCTGCATCCCCTGGCGGGCGGGCAGGCGCTGCAGCCAACCCTGCGGCAGGGCGATGATACAGTGGCGCGGGTGGATCCAGGGGAGCGGGTTGAGGTAGATCTGGCGTTCTCTGCCTGGGAGGCGGGGGATATGGACGTGGAATGGGTGGTGGTGGTCAATGGCTTTCCCTTGTTCGACCGACCTCACTTGCGGCTGGCGGTCGAACGCTGGATGATCGTCATTACGCCCACCCCCACGCCGGGTTCCGTGTCGGCGACCGCGGGCACTCCTCAGTCCATACCTGGAACAGGTACGCCTGTTTCACCGCCACCGGCCACGCGACCGCCTACTGCCACGTCAACAGTGGGTACGCCCGAAGCCCCACCGCCAACAGAGACACCTGGCCCCTCATTGCCTACCGATACGCCGGAGTCGTCGCAGGGTTAAGGGACATATACCATCTACTTTCATTGGGAGGGTCCTGCATGCCCAATCCTTTCTTCTACGGTGCTCCTGTGCCTGCAGATCTATTCGTGGGCCGAGAGCGGGAGTTGCGCCGCATAGCGGGACGGATTGTCAACCGCGGGCAGTCCACTGCAGTCGTCGGTGAACCGCGCAGCGGCAAGACCTCCCTGCTCCTGTACCTGGATTCTCCGGAAGCGCGTGCAAAGTTCTACGGCACGAGGGGCGACCGGCTGCTTTTCTCGTACCTGGATGCCCAGACGCTGGGTGGGCAGTTCTGTCAGGCCCAGTTCTGGGAATGTGCCCTGCGCCCGCTCTACGAGCGAGCCGTAGCCCCCGATCCCGAGACTCTGTTGGCCCAGACGTACAGGATCTGTCGAGAGAATGAGTTTGGCGCTTTTGTACTGGAGCGCCTTTTTGCCCAGATGCTACCGACCCGTTGGCGGTTGGTCTTGATGCTGGACGAGTTCGACGTGTTGCTGCATCATCCTATCTTGAATTGCGCCGAGTTCTTCGGTAGTTTGCGCTCGCTGGCCACGCGCAGCCAGGGGGCGCTGGCGCTGGTTATCGCCAGTCGCCGTTCGTTGGCAAGTCTCAACAAGGCCACGCAACCGTTCAGCTGTACGGGTTCTCCCTACTTCAACTTCTTCTCTGAAATCACGCTGGGACCGCTGCCGTATCGGGCCATCGCCAGGTTGTTGCGCCGGGCCGAGGGCCGCTTTACCTTGGACGACTGTCGTTTTATCAGGGAGATCGCGGGAGGACATCCCTATCTGTTGCAGGTGGCGGCTTCCGAGCAGTGGGAAGCCCATAGTGAAGGCCAGGATGATCCCACCCGGCGCTGGCGACGAGTTGGGCACAGTCTCTACCAGGAAGCTGCACTTACGTTGGGCGACACCTGGCAGTTCTGGCCCCCGGCTGTGCGGTGGGCTTTTACCAATGTCTCGCTGGATCACATGAGCTATCTCTTGAACCTGCGCGCGGCGGGCGCAACTCCTGTGGAGAGCGTGCCGACACACGCAGATCTCATCAAACTTTTTGAGACGTTGGAGAAACGTTTCGGGGAAGAGGATTTGCAAACCCTCTGCTTCTACTTGAACGTAGACTACGACAATCTGCCAGCCGGGGGAAGGGCGACCAAGGCCAGAGAGCTGATCAGCTATCTCAGGCGGCGCGAGCGCATCCCCGACCTCTTGGACACCGGCACGAAACTGCGCCCCGACGTCGCCTGGGAAGATGTCCTCGATGGAAACGGAATCGCCCCTGGGTTCCCGAGCATCCTGCCTCAGCGCTCGTTGATCCGCGATTTTGACCCCGAACTGCGGCTACTGAGCAAGCAAGGCTTTGTGGCCGAAGATCCCACCATCCCCGGCCGGCGCCGGGTACGCCCTCAGGCCTTCTTGTGGTGGCTTGCGGACGAACTACTGTGCGCGACTCGTGGTGGAGCTTCGCTCGATGAATGGTTACAGCAGCAAGGGATGAACAGGCTGTTGGCCAAAGATGGAAGGGAGCAGTGGGGCAAGGTTGTGTGCTCTCTCGTCGGCGTGCTCCACAATGGTCCTCGGACACTTATTAAAGCCGCGGCCAAGCGGGCATGGCAAGCAATTGATCTATGAGTTTCTATCTTAAGTCATCATCAGTCTCTTTGCCTCCCTGTCTGGAGGCAGAATGGCGATAGTTTCTGGAAGTTCGTTCTAGTGGTGCTGGCGATGAAGCTAGCTCCCATTACTTGCTGCCAGCAGACAGGGACAAGGCTGGCTAGCTTGTTTCCCAGATCGAAGCTTGTTTCTGCTGGACAAAGCACGGGAGATGAGTACAATAGTAGCGGAAAAGGTGCGCTGAGTGTGTACCGGGCCGTGAAGCCCGATGCAGGAGTGTGAGATGGCGATACCAGTGAACCCTTATGTGGCCGGCAATCCTGTCGGCGGTACCCCTGCCTTTGTGGGCCGGGTGGATGTGCTGCGCGAGATACGGCGCGTCTTGGACCGACCACTGGACAACGCGATTGTCCTTTTCGGCCAGCGACGCATTGGCAAGACCTCTGTCTTGCATCATCTAGCGGTTCAACTCTCCCACGAAGGCTTGTACTATCCTGTCGACTTCGATTTAGAGCAGAAGGCTGAATGGCCACTGAGTCGGTTGCTGCAGGAGTTGGCCTGTACGATTGCTGGTGCCTTGGGTCAACCGGATCCTGACCTAGGCCCCGAGCCGGAAACAGTCTTCCGCCAAGAGTGGCTTCCGACTGTATTGAGTGATTTGCCAGATGGGTCCTCGCTGGTGCTGCTCTTTGATGAGTTCGACGTACTGGCCAGTCGCGAGATGAAAGAGGCAGCGCGGGGTTTCTTTTCTTATCTCCACAATTTGCTCACCCTCGATCCTGGGCGGTTGCAGTTTGTCTTCGTCATCGGGCGCAACGTGGATGACCTTTACAACATTGCTCTTTCCCTGTTTAGAGATGTTCCTGCTAAGCGTGTCTCCTTGTTGAACCGAGAAGATACCGATGATCTGGTGAGTTTGTCCGAGGCCAACGGCACGTTGCTCTGGCCCGATAAGGCCGTCGAACGGGTCTGGCAATTGACCCAAGGCCACCCTTACCTGACTCAGCAAATCTGCTCTTACGTCTGGCATCGGACGTACGATGAGGAGGACGAGAAACCCGACGTCCCCCCTACCGCGGCAGTGGCGACCGTGGATGCGGCTGTCCCTGAGGCGCTCGAGGCCGGTCGCCACACACTGGAATTCTTGTGGGATGGCCTACCTCCGCCGGAGCGGGTCGTAGCTGCCGCTCTGGCTGAGGCTGGCCCTGACCCGATCACTCAGCAGGATCTGGAGGAGCTGCTAAGCGAGAGTGGCGTACGCGTTGTTATTCGGGAGTTGCAGAACGCTCCTCAACAGTTACAGGATTGGGATCTGATTGAGCCTGCGAACGGAGGCTATCGCTTTCGTGTTGAGTTGGTGCGGCGTTGGATTGCTGACCATAAGCCATTGCAACGCGTCCAGAAGGAACTGGATCGCATCGAACCGGTAGCTGAAAATCTCTACAAGACTGGTTGGTGGTATTATCAGAATGAACAATTCGGTCAGGCTCTGGATTCGCTGCGTAAGGCAATCGGCCTGAACCCTAACCATGTAGGGGCGAACCAACTTCTGATCGACATCTTGCTGGCCCAGGGACGGGTGGACGAGGCCCGAAAGCTGCTGGAACGGCTGTATGAGTATCGGCCCGATGCCGCTCGCCATCGTTTGGTTCAGGCCATACTGACTCAGGCCCAAGCTGCTGAGAGTGCAGACGAACAAATGGCTTTATACAGGCAGGTATTGGACCTAGCCCCTGCACAGCGAGAGGCCACCACTAAGATCGCCGAGATAGAGTTGAAAAAACTGGAGGCATTGGAGCAACAGAGGCGTTACCAAAATGCACTGGACTTGGCGCGTGGGTTGGCTGACAAATACCCGGGTGTGAGGGACTGGACGTCCGATCTGGGGCGATTGAAGCGCAAAGTTGACCTGGATGGTTTGTATCAGCAGGGAGTGGGCGCCCTGCAAGGTGGGGACAGGGAGACAGCTCAGACCCTGTTGGCTCAGGTAATCGCTGAGGAGCCTGGATACGAGCAGGCGACTCGCTACCTGCACCAGGCCGTCACTGGCAGAAGAGTGCCTTGGTCTTACATCGTTATCGGTTTGCTTCTCATCATTAGTATAATTTTGGCAACTTGGCTGTTGACGCTTGGTGCTCTATCTACGCCTACAGTTTCTAGCTTCGCCATTCAAGAACCACGGAATCTCCTCCCCCAACAAGAATATGCATCTGTGAGTGGTTATCTGGAGTGCTCAGACAGGGTACGTCTTGCTGAGATACAGATTGTTGTGTATGTAGTAGGTGTGAAACCGGATCGTGAAGAAGAGTGGCGGCGCAGCAGAGTTCCATGCGCGCCACAGGTTGGGAGGCAATGGGCAATCTCTTCTGAATGTATAGCCTTTCCCGAGCAATACTCTGAGTTCGCTGTCATAGCCGTCTTGGTCAGCAGTGACGATGTAGCGCTCCTGCCGCCGAAGTTGGTTGCTGATGATGGCGATGAACTAAGGGATGATCTGAGCGAATATGCTTACTCCTGTAGCGGCTCTACCCCGTGTAGTTCTATTTCTCCCACTTTTCAGGTGAGCCGCCTTCCTCACGAACCTACAGCTACGCCGACAAGCAGTCCCACCCCGTCCCCTACATCGACAAGTAGCCCTACCCCGAGCCCTACAGCTACACTTACACTGACGCCTTCACGCACCCCTACGCCGACGCCTACGCACACAGCTACAGCGACGTCGCCCCCGCCGACTGAAACTGCTACCCCGCGACCATCTAGAGTTACCCCGACGCCGACCAGTACAGTCACACCTACCAGACGCCCGCCGCCGACGAATACGAGACGCCCGCCGCCGACGAATACGAGACGCCCGCCGCCGACAAACACTCCTAGCTCCTGATCTGAGGGGCGCGGTCTTGTATGTACCTCCGTACCTCCCCGGCCAGGCAGGGTTGGTTTCTTATTGGCGTTCCTGTTAAGAAGTTCGTTTATAGGTCTATGCTATGCTTTTCGTACGGTGGACGTGTCGGACTGTGCGCTGCAGCGATGAGATGTGGATGATTCCCGAGTTGCTATTGACTCTGCTGCAGGAGTGCGTTACAATACAGGTCGTTGGTGTGGAACAACCGCACTCTCTCCTAGCAAAGTGGTGCAGCAGCACAAGATGAACCCTTGAGGGCTAGCTAGCGGAATGGTGCGAGTTCCTGAGGGCGGGGACCATGATGTGCGATGTGAATTGGCGTTCTTTAGCTCGTTGCTTCTGGTGTAGTCGAGCAACCTGATTGCCCTTCTCTGGTCGTCCTCAGTTAGTCTACTCAATCCTGGTTGACTGACAAAACTCTCATATGGCTGAGGCAAAGTCAGCGACTGATAATCGAAAGGTTGGCATGGTTCTCTCAGCGTGCTGTTTTCGTGAGGCCATCGCTGGTTCCGGGTCAGGTACACCGGGCAGACGCAGCTTGGTAATCAATTCCAACCCCCTGCTCAGTGCATACTTGATCCACTTCCAGCCGATTTTGAGATAGCTGCTCCCACGGAACCAATGCGGGTCAACCATACGTCGTTTGCCCTGTTCGACCACTGCGGTTCCTTGCGAGACCAGATACAGGGTGGTGATGGCCAGCACAAAACAGAGCCGACTCAACGCCTCAGCGCTGCGAATCAAGGAGGCTTCCAATTGGAAGCCATTGGACTTGTCATCCAAGAAGTTCTCTTCGATATCAAAGCGGACGCCATACTCCTCGAAGGTGGTCATGCTCGTCGGCTCACTGCTGAGCACGATCCAGTACTCCTTGCTGCTAGGGTGCCGAGCAATGGCGATATGAACCGGGCCATACTGTTGGACTGTGATGAACACGTTACGCCAGAAGAGGGCTTGCCCCGCAGCCGGGGTGATGCGCCCAGCTTTGCAGCGGCGGCGTCCACGGCGATAGATCCAGAAGCTTCCTTTCAGGCGAATCCGCCAATGCCAGCCCAATTGGGTCAAGTGGGCCATCAGAGCCGTGTCGGCAAAGCCTCGGTCGGCCAGGAAGATTACCTTACAATCAAACGGCTGGAGCAGACAAGCTGCTCTGTTCAGCAGGTCTTTGTACACCTCGAAGGCAACGGTGCTGCTTTGATGGGCGAGCACTTTCCAAACCAGGGGGACCGCTCGACCGCGATAGACCACCGAAATGCGGACGATGCAATACTTGCCCCACAACATAGATGTATCGAGTGCCAGATAGAGGATGTTCCGCCCCCACTCAGACAAGGCTTGCTGAATCAAAGGCCCGTAGAGCTTGTGCGCCTGAATGCGGCCATTATCCAACCACCGCCTGAACCGGCGGACGGTGCTCTGAGCATATTGAGCTCGACTATGGATGTAGGGGACCCAGTCCGTCAGATTGATCTTTTCCGACTGGATCAAGCCCACCATCATCCAAGCCAGCGTCTTGAGGTGCCGAACATCCAGCCAGTTCCGATGTTGGCCTAATACCTGAACAAGTGTATCATGGAGGCGAGGCGTGTTTTCCATCATTTACTCTCCTGTATGTAGAATTCAGGAAAGTATACGCGCTTTTCGCGCTCTGTGGAAGACGCGCTTCTTTGACTTTTGTCAGTCAACCAGCTACTCAATCTATGATTCTCGTATGTGTCCGAGATCGGCGCTGACCCGAAGTGCAATATTGGACGACGTCATTAACCGATGCTACGGTTGGTCTATCACAGCGGTGGGAGGAAGCAGATGAGAACCTTGAGGCGTCCAGCGTTATTGGTCATCACAATGGCATTCCTACTGGCGATAGGTCTCTTGATACCTCTCCGACTGTACTTGCGCGCAACGAAGGTGTCAGCAGGGGCGTGGCGACCTGATGCTGGCATAGATACGGCAGATATCCACTCGGTGAGCCAATCGGTAACTGCCTGTTCGCGCAGACAAACCCCCAACTGTCTGGAGAACTTTGCTCCTAGCTTTGAGACTGATGAGTACAATAAGTACTGGTGCACATGGGAGATGACAGGATGTTCCTACTTACGGGACGATCACCCGTATGCATACGATGGGCAATATTCCTTACGCGTTCAGGGCAGCGATAATGGTCTCCCATGCTATTGGCGTACTCACAATCAGGAGCTGCCCGATTTCTTTCTGTCTGCCGAGCACTACTACTATTTCTCTGGGCGGATTCGGACCGAATTCCTTGAACATGACGCAGAGGCATATATAATGCTGAGGTTCTGGGGATCTGATGATCGCAGCCAGAGGGTTCCTTCAAACAAAGTGACCATAAACACGGCCGAGATTCCTGGAGATGAAGAAGACAAATGGGTGTCCGTATGCGGAGTGGCTGAGGTGCCTTCATGGGCAGATCGCACCAGGATCGAGTGTCGGTTAGATGGCGAAGGTTATGCCTGGTGCGACGATCTGTTTTTGGGTTTGGACGTCGCGCCCGGCTTGACCAAGTCCGCGTTTCCGACGCAAGTTGCTCCTGGTGATTTGTTGACCTACACCATTACATATTCTAATGCCGGTATGGAACCAGCAGATGTCCGGATTTGCGAGTATCTGCGTCCCAATGCAGGTGGTGCAGATGTGGGATTTGTTGCCGCAACGCCACAGCCTGACAATCATCCCGGCGATGACACATTTGAAATGTGGACAATCGGAACACTTGCCCAGACTACTGAATCGATCGTGGCCATCTTTAGGGTCAGCTCGGATACTCACAAATCATGCCTTGTCAACTTGGCGACTATGGAAAATACTAGTTATATGCCTTACTCTGGCCTAGTCAAACTGGAGCGTTCTGCATCAACCACTGTTGCTATCACCAATGAGCGCGCCTGTGAAATCGATATCTGGTCTTCTCCGGATGAGAGAGTTGTTACCTCACCTGGAGAGGAAATTCTTAGCCACAAAGTGCATAACTGTGGCGGGATCACGACAGATATTACCGTTACCGTGTCTGCCACGCCTACGTGGATTGTTACACCCCTTGAAACCCTGGTCCACAGTCTGCCGCCAAGCAAAACAACAGGGGTCCCAGTGACACTCACTGTTCCCGAGGGAGTGCCGTCTGGTACTCGGGGGGCTCTCGTGTGGAGCGCTACCGCGTCTTGTGGCGATAGTGCCAGTGTTACCGATACTATTCGGATTGAATCTAGACCTAAGGCCAGTTTTCTCCCTACAGTTATGAAGCAATACACTCCGCCGCCTCCTTGCGATCTGTGTGCAGATCCTGTTGGATATCCTTGTAACTCTGATGGTCAGGATCCCTACGAGCCTAACGATGTATACTGCTCGACGCGGACCCGCCTGGTTCCAGGCGTGCGCGTTCAGGCTCCCATGTGTCCTGGTTATTCTGATGATCCCGGTGATTGGAAGGATTACTATTATATATACATAGATAATTTAACGGGTGGCACTCTGGACATATGGTTAGAGGATCTGCCAGACGACTACGGCTTGGGCCTTTATCACGAGAGTGGCTGCAGCCTGGCAAACTATGACTGCACGGACCCTGTGAGTTGGTCGAATAACCCTGATCGAGCTGACGAACATGTCACCTATACCGTGCCTCCTGACGGAAAAGGATGCTACTACGTTCGCGTCTATCGTGATCCTGATTATCCCAGTGAATGTAGCTGGGATCCGTACACTCTATCTTTCGATCTTTTGTCTGCGACCGCAGGCAATTGACCGCTGGCAGAGGAGGTGCGTCCAATCACTGGCGGATTTGACGTCAATGGATGCCCTGGAAATCAGGTCGTTTCCAACAGGTTTGCTAGGATGTCCTCCAGCTTGCCGCGGGGCAGTCTACTGACACGCTGCCATCTGTCAGTGAAGACCTGGAGGCGCGCGCCAACAAGCGGATGCTCCACTATCAAATAGGCGGAGGTTTCTATGTCCAATCCTTTCCCTTACGGGAACCCTGTTTCCCCCGATCAGTTCCTGGACCGGCGGCAGGAGCTGAACCGCATTATCGGTCGGATCGTTAATCGGGGCCAGTCCACCGCGATCGTAGGTGAACCGCGGACCGGGAAAACTTCACTCCTGCTGTATCTGTCCGCGCCGGAAAAGCGGCCGGAGCTTTATGGCGAGGAGGGAGAGCGCCTGGTTTTTTCCTACCTCGACGCTCAGACGTTCGAAGGGGAGTTTGGCCAGGATCAGTTCTGGGAATACGCTCTGCGCTCGCTCTACGAACGGGCTATCGCCCCTCATCCTAAGTCACCGCTGGCCAAGGCCTATGGAGTTTGCCGGGAGAATGAGTTTGGTGCTTTTGTGCTGGATCGTCTCTTTGCTCAGATGGTACCGAGCGGCCTGCGGTTGGTTCTCATGCTGGATGAATTTGATGTCTTGCTACACCATCCTATCCTGAATTCCGCCGAGTTCTTCGGCAGCCTTCGCTCGGTGGCCTCGCGTAGCAAAGGTGTGCTGGCTATCATCATCGCCACCCGCAGTGCGTTGGCGGATCTTGACGAAGACACCCAGCGGTTCAGACGTACTGCTTCTCCTTACTTCAACATCTTTTCCGAGGTCGTCCTGGGGCCGCTCCCCAACAAATACATAGCTGAATTGTTGCGTTGGGATGAAGGTCGCTTCAGCGCGGACGACCGTCGCTTCATCACCGGAGCAGCTGGGGGACACCCTTATTTGCTGCAGGTAGGGGCTTCCGCGCTGTGGGAGGCCTATGCGGAGGGCCAGAATGACCCTGACCGACGATGGCAAGAGGTGGGACAGCGCCTCTACGACGAGTCTGCGCGGACCTTGGGCAACACCTGGAGCCTTTGGCCTGCGGCTACGCGCAAGGCTCTTACCTCGGTGGCCATGGTCGATATCCCTGGGATGTTGAAGCAGCGCGAGTTCTACGTCCTGCCTCTTCTTCGTGACATGCGCGATTTCGGGCCAGAGCTGCGTTCGCTGAAGAGGCAGGGCTTCGTGGTAGAGGATGAAAACGCCCCCGGTGGCTGGCGGGTGCGTCCCCATGCCTTCCTCTGGTGGCTGGCCGACGAGTTGGTGCGCACGGTGCGTGATGACGAGTCGTTCGAGGATTGGGTGCGGGCACAGGATCTGGGGGTCCTGCTGACGCGGGGCGAAAGGGATTTATTGGGAAGGGCCGTACTTGAGGCGGTAGAGCTGCTCAAGGGCGGTGCAGAGACGCTCATTACGGCCACGGTCGAAGGGCTTGTAGCTGGAATGAAGAGATGAGGTGTGAACGGTGGCTTGCCCGTCCCGTTCTTGTGCCGCGCACGCCCGTGGCAGCCACCGATCGCCGGATGTGACGAATTTCTGGATCCTCCTCGTCAACCTCATCTGGGGCAACTCCTTCATCGCCATCAAGCATGTCGTCGCGTACGTGACGCCGCTGGAGTTAGTCACCGTCCGCTTCGTGCCGGTCGCGCTCACCTTCGCCGCGCTGCTCTTGCCCGCGCGCGGGCGCCAGGTCTGGCGCCTGGTCCGCGCCGAAAGCTGGCGGCTGGCCCTCCTGGGGCTGACCGGCGTGGTGCTCTACAATACCCTCCTCGGCTGGGGCGAGACCCGCGTCGCCGCCGGGACCGCCAGCCTGATCATCGCCCTGAACCCCGCCTTCGTGTACACGCTCTCGGTCATCTTCCTGGGCGAGCGCTTCGCCTGGCGCCGGGCGCTGGGCCTGGCCGTCGCCTTCGGTGGGCTGTTCGTTATCATCCGCTGGGGCAGTAACCGTGCAGTGACGCTCGACGACGTGGGCTACGCGTTCATCACCATGCTCGCACCGCTCAATTGGGCCATCTATACCGTGGCGGGCAAGCCGCTCGTCGAACGGTACCCCCCTCTGCTGGTCGCCGGCACGGCCATGATGTTTGCCGGCCTCTTCTCCCTGTTGTTCCTGCGCCCGTCATTCTTGGCTCGCCTGCCCGCTCTTCCTGCCTCATTCTGGTGGTCCGTCTCTTCCTGGCGTGGCCCTGCACCGTATTTGCATTCGTCGTCTGGTTCAGCGTGCTGGGGCGGATGCCCGCCGGCCGCGTGGCCGGCTTCGTTTACCTCGTGCCCATGTTCGCCGTCGCCTCCAGCCGCTTGTTGCTGAACGAGCCTGTCACGCCGGCCCTGCTCGTCGGCGCCGCCATCCTCGTCGGCGGCATCTGGCTGATCAACCGGCGCAAAACATAAACCGTCAGACTCCCACAACACAGGGCCGTCACGCAACACGCATCACGCAACACGTCAAGCAACCGAAAGTTGCCCGCATTACGTTTCACACATCAAGCCTCACGCATCACGTTTCACTTTTCACCCAATCCACCATCTGCAGCGACCTACCCAGACCGGATTGCGTCGGTGCAAAATCTATGTAAAATATAGGCTGAAGGGCCGTCACCGAGGCTGGCACGGGAGTCACCGTCGTAGTCGCTTCTGTGCTTGCGCTGAGTCAATGGGAGAAATAAGATGATGAATGCCATACAGGTACAAAACCTGACCAAATATTACGGCGACCTGCTGGCTGTGGATCACGTCGATTTCGCGGTGCGCCAGGGTGAAGTCTTCGGTTTCCTGGGACCGAACGGGGCGGGCAAGACGACGACCCAGCGCATGCTGACCACGCTGCTCGAGCCGACCGAGGGACGCATCGTCGTCAACGGCCACGACCTGGCCTACGATCCCTATCCGGTCAAGCGGCAGATGGGCCTCGTGCCCGAGGAGTCAAACGTCTACACCGAGCTGACCGCCTGGGACAACCTCATGTTCACTGCCCGGCTCTATCGCGTGGGACGGGCCGAGCGGGTAGCGCGGGCGCGCGAACTGCTGGAGATATTCGGCCTGTGGGAGAAGCGGAACGTGAAGGTGGAGGATTTCTCCAAAGGGATGCGCCGTCGGCTGAGCATCGCTATGGGCATCATCCACCGGCCAACGCTGCTATTCCTGGATGAGCCAACGCCGGGCCTGGATGCTCAGAGCAGTCGTGGCATTCGGGACCTGGTGCGTAGGTTGAACGCCGAGGGGACGACCGTTTTCCTGACCACTCACCAGATTGAGGAGGCCAACCAACTGTGTGACCGCGTGGCCATCATCGATCACGGCCAGATCGCGGCGATTGACACGCCGGAGCGGTTGAAACGGGCCTTCCGGCGGGTGCAGTCGGTAGAGGTGGCGCTGGAGCCGGAGGGCGGAGCCCACGGTGAGCCGCTGGGGACGATTCCAGGGGTGACCACGGCGGTCAAGATGGGTGATAAGTGGCGATTGTACACCGAGGATCCGTCGGCCCTCCTTCCGAGAGTGTTAGACTACGCTCGCTCCCAGGGCTTGCGGCTCGTCAGCCTGAGCACGCTGGGGCCCAGCCTGGAGGATGTCTTCCTGGAGATCACCGGCCAACAGGTGGGCGTGGTGCGCCACAAGATGTCGGAGGGTGGCCCTGGCGGGCGGAAGGGAAGGATGAGGGGAGGAGGTCGGCGATGAAAGAAGGATGGGTAGGGCGGCTGGAGAGCGAGTTGACTCAGGCCTGGACTGTGGCTGTCAAGGACATCAAGGTCTACTACCTCAAGCCGGGGATGGTTATGTTCGGCCTGATGATGCCGTTCTTTATGTTCTTCTCTTTCTCGGTGCGGCGGGAGCTGGCCGCCGCGCAGGGCGTTGCCCGGTTGTTGGCGTTGACCACCTTCTTCACCGCGGCCGCCGCCGGGCCGTTCATTATCCCCCTAGAGCGGCGCCTGGGCACCTATGACCGGCTGCTGGCAGCGCCGATGGCGCTCTTGACGCTGTTGCTGGGCAAGGCGGCGGTGGGAGCAGTGTTTGCTATTGCTGTCTCGGGCTTCGCGCTGGTCGTCGGCGTGGTGGCATTCAGGGTGAATATCGCCCAGCCCTGGTTGCTGGCCGGCGGCGTGCTCTTGGGGTCGTTCTCATTCTCGACGCTGGGGCTGATCTTCGGTTCCATCCCCACCCGCAACCCCGGTGAAGTGCAGATGCCCAGCACGCTGTTGCGCTGGGGCTTGCTCTTCATCAGCGGCGTTTTCGTCCCCCTGGCGGAGATGGGTGCGCTGACTCGGGCGGTGGCCTTCATCTCGCCGCTGACCTATGCTCAGGATCTGATGAACCACGCTGTGCTGGGGATGGGGTTGCTCAGCCCCTGGCTGGATCTGGTCGTGCTTCTGCTGAGCACCGTCTTGTTCCTGGTGCCGTCTGTATGGATGCACCATCGAGCCCGCCGGCTGGGGTATTGACGTAAGAAGAGTCCGCAATCAGCAGTTCCTGTTTTGTAGCCGCGATTTCCGAATCGCGTGCGCAGGGCCACGTAAGACATCCTGCGCGATTGCGAAATCGCGGCTACAACCTAGCCTTCGTTCCCATAACGGGAATTGCTGGTCTGCAAGGTGAGGGAAAGCCGCCCCGGCTTGAGGGCGGCTTCTGGTTGTCGACCAACTCGCGTTAGGTCAGGATGCTCTGCAGCCGCATCGCGAGCGACATATCCCCGCTGACCTTGATCTTGCCCTGCATGAACGCGGCCACCGGGTTCAGTTCGCCGTTGACCACTGCGATCAGATCCTGAGCTTTCGCCGAAAACGTCACGTTTGGTGAAGCTGTCTCCCCCTCCTCGACCTCTACCTTCCCGTCCGCCACCGTCGCCGTCCACTTGCCCCCTCCCTCACCTTTCAGGTCGAAGAGGATCACGGCGTCGATTCCCTCGATCTTTGCCGGGTCCACCATGTGGATCCGCTCCAGGACGTCTTTCACACTTGTGATGGCCATTTCACATTCCTCCTATGTGTCTGGTGCCCTGTCAATCATGTGTTGATAGGTTCGTAGTAACGACTTCAGTCGTTTCTGCCGCCCAGTGAGCGACCGAAGCACGCCCTGAGCGACTCAACGCAGTTGAGGGCTCAACGCGGTTGAGCTTGCCGAAGGGTCGCCACTACGCCCCGTCAATTCATCATTGACAGAGCACTGGTCTGGGCTCGTTATAGCTTCGCCATACTCTCCCGTCAATCGGGCATATTCACTCGATCTCCATCAGCACCTGGTCCTTCTCTACGTCGTCCCCCGGCTGGACGTGCAGCGCCTGCACGGTGCCACTCTGGCGGGCGTGGAGTTCGTTCTCCATCTTCATCGCCTCTAGCACGCAGACCGGGTCTCCGGCCTCGACCTGCTGGCCCGGCTCGACCAGGACGCGGACGATCTTGCCCGGCATGATCGCCAGCACCGCACCGGCGCCAGCTTCGACTGTCCCACGAGCAGCCTGACCGGATGCATCCGGGGATGGAGCGAGAGGAGTCGAGGCCAGGCCGCTGACCTGCAACAGATACGACTTCCCGCCCACGTTCGCCGTCTCCCCCTCCAGCGCGACCTCGTAGGCGATGCCGTCCACCAGCACCGCGCCGTCGTCGCTGACCTCGACGGTGAAGGCGCGTCCGTTGACAGTCACCGTGTCGCCCTCCGCGACGACCGGGTATTCGACGTTGTCCAGCTTCAGCGCGAATTCACGTTTCATCATGATTTCCCTGATCGTTCGTGTAACTGATCAATCGCCAACTCCACAATTGTGCGAGTGACAAATAGCGTGCTCACGTCATAGAGACAAGCAATGAGGCGCTCCGCATCGGCCAGAGATATGAGACCAAGGCGATAGGCTTTGACCACTACGCCGAGTGACCCGACCGGGGTCAGGCCCAGGCTCTTGGCCGCCTTGCGTACGGCCAGATCGTCGGTGAGCAAAAGTGGCACACTGATCTGCTGGCACAGCAAAAGACACTCGCGCTCACCAACGTGTAAACTGTGCAGATTATGCTCTCCCACAAAGCGAATTACGTCGGCATCAGCCAGCGTGTGACGCTGGGTATTGCCCAATGCCAGGACATCAGCCCTTTGGACTCGATCGGCTGTTACCGTCTCGGACCATACAGCGTCGGAGATGTGCAACGTCTCGAAAATGCTTAGGAGCGAGAAGCCTCCGATCTCAGTCAGATGAATCAGGGGACCGGCATCCGCTACCGCAGGATCTATTCTGCCAATGCCCACGCCAGATCCTCCAGGACTGCCTCGCGTTGCCGTTCAGCCATTTCGACCCAGTCAATGCCTACAGCCTTGACGGCTTCATCTCGATTGATCTCACCACGCAGGTAGCGACCCAGTACGCGCTCGCGCCATAGCTGTCGCAGTCCAGTCTGGAAGGCCATCGTTATCACTTCGGCCTCAGGCTTGTTGGTTTCGCGAACCAATGTTTCCAGATAAGTCAATGCTTTCGTTTTGTTCATCTCATACCTCCTGCCCCATTAATTAGCCCGCTCCATCGACCCGTCCCCGGACGCCAGGAAACCTTCCAGGGGGAGCTGGTTGGCCCAGATGGAACTGCGTCTGCAGCGGCCCGTTCCTCCAGCCGCTTCAGCAGCAACCCGGCGATGGCTGCCGCCACCGGCTCCTTCCCGTCGCCGCCGCGGGCGCGCCGCTCCAGGAAGGGGCGCGCTACCTGGGGGAAGAGAGCGTAGGAAATGACGTCCTCCTCGTCCCGCGCCAGATCTCCGATTTCCTCCCGCGCTTTCTCCATCCCTGGCGGGATCAGGTCCGCCGGGCGGCAGTCGATGGGCGCCTCATCTCCGATCGCCAGCCGCTTCACCTTGGGGTCGATAGGAGCCGGCGAGCGGCCGTAGTACCCCCGGACGTATTGCCTGATCTCCTCGGGGATCACCTTGTACCGCTCCCCCAGGAGGACGTTCAGCGTAGCCTGGGTGCCGACCAACTGGCTCGACGGCGTGACCAGCGGCGGATAGCCCAGCTCCGCCCGCACGTGGGGCACCTCCGCCAGCACCGCCTCGTACTTGTCCGCGGCGTTCTGCTCGCGCAACTGGGATACCAGGTTCGAGAGCATCCCGCCGGGGATCTGGTACTGCAGCACCCGCACGTCGACCCCGAACATGCCGCTCTCGAAGCGGGCGTACTTGCGGCGGACGTCGGCGAAGTAGGCGCTGATCTTGGCCAGCAGTGTCAGGTCGAGACCCGTATCCCGCTCCGTCCCCTGCAACATCGAGACGATTGACTCGGTGGGGGGATGGGAGGTGGTCAGCGAGAGGGATGAGATAGCGGTGTCCACGATGTCTACCCCGGCTTCGACGGCCTTGAGGTGGGCGGTGGTGGCCATGCCGCTGGTAGAGTGGGAATGCAGGTGGATGGGCAGATTCAATTCTGCCTTGAGCCGTCCGACCAACTCGTAGGCTGAGTAAGGGGCGATGAGGCCGGCCATGTCCTTGATGCAGATCGTATCGGCGCCCATATCTGCTAACTGGCGGGCCAGATCCACGAAGTAGTCGATGCTGTAGGGCGGGCCGATGGTATAGCAGATGGAGGCCTGAACGTGTGCGCCCTCTCGCTTGACCACCTCCATCGCCCGGCGCATGTTGCGCACGTCGTTCAGTGCGTCGAAGATGCGAAAGATGTCGATGCCGTTGGCGTGGGCGTGGACGATGAACCGCTCCAGCACGTCGTCGGGGTAATGGTGGTATCCGACGACGTTCTGACCTCGCAGGAGCATCAGGAATGGCGTATGGGGCATTCGCGCCTTGAGGCGGCGGATGCGCTCCCAGGGGTTTTCACCCAGGAACCGCATGGCCGAGTCGAACGTCGCCCCGCCCCACATCTCCACCGCCCAGTAGCCGACCCGGTCGATCCTCTCGGCGATAGGCAGCATATCTTCCGTCCGCATACGCGTCGCCAGTAGCGACTGGTGCCCATCCCGCAACATCAGGTCACAAATCTTGACAGGTTTTGTGCTCATGTCACCTCATATCTCCTATCCCCAGTCTTCTTCCGCTTTTTGAACCCATTCTTGTAATGGATCAGCGCTCATACAGCACCCGCCCTTCACGCAGGATCTTGCGGATGAAGAAATCCTTTGCCCTGGCCCGTTCGGCTACCTCCTGCGGCGTCTTGACCAACACGTCCAGAGGCAGAAAGCGAGGCCGGGCAGCACGAGCGATGGCAGCCGCTACTTGGATAGTGGATTGGGTCGTCTCCATCATAACCAGCAGGTCTACGTCACTGTCACGGTGTGGCTTACCCCAGGCGTGAGAATCGAACAAGATCACCTTCTCCGGAGCAAACCCTTCGACAATGCGCTGTGTGACTTGGTCCAAGAGTTCCTCCGTCACTGGAACCGGGTAACCCGAGGCTGCACTTGTACCCATCGTCATTTCCCCCTATCTCCTCCCCAACCACCGACTTTCGTCCTCCATCCTCCGTTGTCGGTCATTCTTCACTCTTCACTCTTCATTCTTCATTCACAACGGAATATTCCCATGCTTCTTCGGTGGATTACTATCCCGCTTGTTCTGCAACATCTTCAGCGCCTCGATCAGCCGTGGGCGGGTTTCCTGGGGCTCGATCACGTCGTCCACGTAGCCGCGGGCGGCGGCGACGTAGGGGTTGGCGAACTGCTCCCGGTACGCTTCCACCAGCCGCTCCTGCTCCGCGTCTGGATCCTCGGCCGCGGCGATCTCCTTGCGGAACACGATGTTGACCGCCCCCTCCGGTCCCATCACGGCGATCTCAGCCGTGGGCCAGGCGTACGAGATGTCGCCCCGGATGTGCTTGGAGCTCATTACGTCGTAGGCCCCGCCGTAGGCCTTGCGGGTGATGATTGTGATTTTGGGCACGGTCGCCTCGCAGTAGGCCCACAGGAGCTTAGCGCCATTGAGGATGATGCCGTTGTGTTCTTGATCCACCCCCGGCAGGAAGCCCGGCACGTCCACGAAAGTGACCAGTGGGACGTTGAACGCATCGCAGAAACGGACGAAACGGGCCGCCTTCCGGGATGCGTCGATGTCCAACACCCCGGCCATGACCATCGGCTGCTGGGCCACGATGCCGACCGAGAAGCCGCCCAGCCGAGCAAACCCCACGATGATGTTCTGCGCCCAGTGCTCGTGCACCTCCAGGAACTGGCCGTCGTCCACGACCCGCCGGATGATGTCTTTTACATCGTAGGGCTGTGTGGGGCTGTCGGGGACGATCGTCGTCAATTCCTCGTCCATCCGTTCCTCGGGATCGGCGGTGGGCACGAAGGGCGGATCCTCCAGGTTGTTTTGGGGGATGTAACTGAGCAACTGGCGGACCAGGCCCAGGCAGTGCTCCTCGTTTTCGGCAGCGAAGTGGGCCACGCCGCTCTTGGAGGCGTGTGTCATCGCCCCGCCCAGTTCCTCGAAGGTCACCTCCTCGTGCGTGACTGCGCGGATCACCTGTGGCCCGGTGATGAACATGTGGCTGGTGTCCTTGACCATCAGGATGAAATCGGTCATAGCCGGGGAGTAGACGGCGCCGCCCGCACACGGGCCCAGGATGGCCGAGATCTGCGGCACCACACCGGAGGCCAGGACGTTGCGCAGGAAGATGTAGGCGTAGCCTGCCAGCGAGACCACTCCCTCCTGGATGCGGGCGCCGCCCGAGTCGTTGAGGCCGATCACGGGAGCGCCGTTCTTCGTCGCCAGATCCATGATCTTGCACACCTTCTCGGCGTGGACCTCGGAGAGACTGCCGCCGAAGACGGTGAAATCCTGGGAGAAGACGTAGACCGGGCGGTCGTTGATCGTCCCCCAGCCGGTGACCGCGCTGTCTCCCAGATATTTCTGCTTATCCACGCCAAATCCCGTGGCGCGGTGCGTGACAAACGTGTCCAACTCACGGAAGGAACCGGGGTCCAGCAGCTTCTCCACCCGCTCGCGGGCCGTCATCTTGCCACGGGCGTGCTGACGATCAATTCGCTCCTGACCACCACCCAGGCGGGCACGCTCGCGCATCTGACGCAGCTTCTCAATCTTGGGGTCACTGGGCATCGTTGGCCTCCATTCGTGTCGTGGCTATGGGTTTGACTGATTCCATACTATACCATAACTGGGGCCATATACAAAACACAAGACTTCCGAGCCCCAACGGGGCTCGGAAGTCCGTAGGTGCTTGCCTATGCCTGGAAGCGACGCTCGCTTAGCCCAGTGCTGCCAGGCGTTCCTTCATCTTCGCTTGCTCGGTCTGCATGTCGGACAGCTTGTCTCGCTCTCGCTGGACGACGTGCGCGGGTGCTTTCTCCGCAAACTCCCCGGCCAGCAATGCCTGGCTGCGCTCAATGCGATCCCTAATCTCGGCCATCTTGTTGGAGATTCGCTCCCGCTCCGCATCCAGATCCACCAGCCCGGCCAGGGGCAGGTAGCTCACCACGTCCCCGACCACGACGGTGGCCGCCTGGGTGGGCGATTCGGCGGTCCGCCGGACGGAGAGTGAATCGGCGTCCAGCTTGGCCAGCGCGCAGAGCATAGCACGCTGTTCTTCTAGCCACGCAGCGTCGTCACCGGCGGCGATGAGGGCCGGGATGCGCTTGCCAGGGGTCACGTTGTACTCGGCCCGCCGATTGCGGATGCCCCGGATGAGCGCCATGGCCAGATCCATTCGTTCCTCGGCCTCCTCGTCCAGCAGGGAGGTGTCCAATTCTGGCCAGCGGGCTATCATCAGCGCCTCGCCCTCCCGCGCTCCGTCGGGCAGAGCCTGCCAGATAGCCTCTGTGACAAAGGGCATGAATGGATGCAGCAGCCGGAGGGCCTTTTCCAACACGTGGAGCAGGACGGCTCGTGGAACGTCCTTGTCCGCTGCCTCGTCGTAGAGCCGCACCTTGCTGGCCTCGATGTACCAGTCGCAGTATTCACCCCACAGGAAGTCGTTGATCTGGCGGCCGGCCTCTCCGTACTGGTACGTCTCGAACAGGCGATCCACGTTTTGAATGAGACGGTTGAGGCGCGACAGAATCCAGCGGTCGGACAGTTTCAGGTTCCCGGTCTCAGGTTTCAAGTTGAACGTGGAGCCTGAAACCTCATCACCTGAGACGTTCGACAGAACAAACCGTGCCGCCTGCCATATCTTGTTGGTGAAGTTGCGGGATCCCTCCAGGCGGCGTGGGTCCAGGTTCATGTCCAGCCCGGGCGTCGAACTGGTCAGCAGAGTGTAACGCAGCGCGTCGCTGCCGTACTTGTCGATGATGTTGAGTGGGTCGTACTCGTCGATGTTCTCCATCGACTTGCTGATCTTCCTGCCATCCTCGTTGCGCACCAGGCCGTGCAGGTAGACCGTGGTGAAGGGCGTCTGGCCGGTCATCGCGATGCCCAGCATCATCTCCCGCGCCACCCAGAAGAACAGGATGTCGTACCCGGTCTCGCGCACGTCGGTCGGATAGAACCGTTTGAAATCCGGCGCGTCGGTGTCGGGCCACCCCAGCGTGGAGAAAGGCCACAGGCCGGACGAGAACCAGGTGTCCAGCACGTCCTCTTCCCGGTGGATGTGCGAACCGCCGCAATGCGCGCATTCGGTGGGATCCGTCATCTCGCACGTCTCACCGCCGCATTCGTGGCAGTACCAGACAGGGATCCGGTGCCCCCACCACAGTTGGCGGCTGATGCACCAGTCGCGGATGTTCTCCATCCAGTGGAAGAAGCGTTTCTCCTCCCGCTCCGGGACGATGACGGTGCGTCCGTCGCGCACGGCCTGCATCGCTGCCTCGGCCAGCGGCTTGGTCTTGACGAACCACTGCGTGGAGATGCGGGGCTCGATGTCGGTTGCGCAGCGCTGGCAGGTGCCCACCGCGTGGAAGTAGGGCTCGGTTTTCGCGAGCAGTTCTTCCTTCTCGAAGTCGGCGACGATGTTCCGCCGGCACTCGAAGCGATCCTGTCCGGCGTAGGGGCCTGCGTTCTTGTTCATCTGGGCCATGTCGGTCAGGATGTTGGGGGCTTCCAGGCCGTGGCGTATGCCGATTTCGTTGTCGGTGGGGTCGTGTGCGGGGGTCACCTTCACTGCACCCGTGCCGAACTCCGGATCCACCACGTCGTCCGCGATGATGGGGATGCGGCGGCCGATCGCCGGTAGGACCGCCGTCCTGCCCACGAGGCGCTGCCAGCGGGCGTCGTCGGGGTGGACGGCGACCGCCGTATCGCCCAGGATGGTCTCCGGGCGGGTGGTCGCCATCTCGATGAACTCGGTCGCGCCCTCAGCCCACCCGCCGCTGCCCCAGTCCCCGTGAGGCCCATCCCACTCGTCGTTGAGTATGGGGTAACGGATGTACCACAGGCGTCCGGCGCGCTCCTCCGGTTCCACCTCCAGGTCGGAGATCGCACTGGTGCAACGCGGGCACCAGTTGACCAGGTATGTCCCTCGGTAGATCAGCCCCTTCTTGTAGAGGCGCACGAACGCGGTGCGCACGGCGTGGCTCAGCCCTTCGTCAAGCGTGAAGCGCTCCCGCTCCCAGTCGCACGAGATGCCCAATCGCTTGTGCTGCTCGGTGATGCGCCGCAACGACTCGCGCGCCCACTTCCAGCACCGCTCGACGAACTCCTCCCGGCCCACGTCGTGGCGCGTTAGCCCCTCCTTGCGCAGCTCGCGTTCCACCACGTTCTGAGTCGCGATGCCAGCGTGGTCCGCGCCGGGCAGGAACAGGGTCTCGCGACCCTTCATCCGGTAGTAGCGGGTCATCAGGTCCTCGACCGCGGCGGTCATCGCGTGGCCCAGGTGAAGCACGCCGGTCACGTTGGGCGGCGGCATGGTGATACACCAGCGGGGGCCGTTCTCCGAGGCCAGCTCCATCTGGGCCTGCGTTTCGGGGCGGAAGTAGCCCCGCTCCTCCCACCATTGGTAGAGCCGCTCCTCGTGTTCCCCGGGATTGTAGACCCTGGCTAACTTATTCGTCATGTTGCATTGCTCCTTCACAAATACCCACTAGCGCTCGCCTCGGTCAGCGATGATGTCTTCAGAAAGAGGGCGCTGACCCTCCCATAGCTCGCGTATCTCTTCGACCGTCACGTCTGGCGCTGCCTCGATGTGCCCATCTACCCAGTCACCTGGTTTTACCGCCATCCCGCTTTCATAGAGGACGCGTTGTGTGCGTTCGCGCTCGGTACCATATGCCTCAATAGATCTCACGTTACTCACTTCCATACGGGGTATGCCACCGTGTTGGCTCGTCATCCTGTGCCGTCTACCTCGGCCGGTCAAGCCAATCTCTCCCCGATGGCGCTCCTGTGTTCCATTTAGAGCTATACAAAAGCCCCTTTCGTCCAAGGACGAAAGGGGCAATTTTCGCGGTACCACCTTGGTTCAACGCCAGCGTCACAGACGCCGTCGCTGCACTCTAGCAGCCCTCCAACAAGGGCTCTCGCGGTAACGGGCGAACCCGGAGAAACTTGTCCAGCATGCGCCGGTTCAGCTTCTCGACTCCCAGGCGACGTTCGGCGGGTGGCGCTGCGAGGGCTTGCAGCCGGTGACCCTCTTCTCTTACCATCCCTCTTGTTGATGGAGATGGCTCGCCAGGCCCATTCCCGCCTACTCTTCCTGATCGTTGTCTTTGCTGGGCTTCACTTATACTTACATTATACCACGCATCTGCAACGCCGTCAACCACCAAACAGCCTGAATATTGTCTCTATGCCATAGAATCCCGCCAGGGCAAAGAGGGTGTTCTTGATCACCTTGCCGGCCGCGCAACTCACCAGGAACTTGGGCAATGGGAAGCGCAGCGTGCCGGCGGCTAAACCTCCCAGGTCGAAGATCGGGTTGGGGACCAGCGCCAGCACAAAGATCGTCAGCGCCCCGTACCGCTGCATCCAGCGAGTCAAGCGGTTATAGGTAGGGTTCCCGTCCACGAGTGTCTGCCCGCTGTAACCCGCCATGTAGCCGGTCAATTCCCCCAGTGCCTGGCCTAGACCGCCGACTAGGCCCACGACCCACGGGTTAAACACGCTGCCCATCATCGAACTGACGGCCAGCCCTGGCACCGGCAGGATCAGTGTGGCGTTGCTGACCAACCCGACCAGGAAGACAGCGACGTAGCCATACTGTTTCAACTCTTGTAGCCGGTCGCGGAAATATACAGCAGCCAGCAGCGCAGCGACCACCGCGATGATGGTCAAAATCCGGATGATCCTCAGCCGCCGGATGGGTGGGGGGGGCGGGATGGTGGGTATGGCGTCCTGCTGAACGGCAGTCGGAGGCGGTTTCGTCATGTCAGCGGGGTAGCGGTGCTCCCAGGCGTATGATCTTGCGTCCTAGTTCTGCGCTGGATGGATCCTGTGGGTTGATCACGACGGTGCTGAGGTTGCACGTATCCACGACCAGGTCGGCGCACTCTAACACAAACCTGTAGTTCAGGTTGTGGTGTCCGGTGACGATGACGACACAGTCGGTGGCCCTGATCTCCTCCTCGGTAAGCGGTACTGACTCCATCCCCACTCCCTCGCGGTGGAAGACGTCGTTGCCGACCTGGAAGCGCGGCACGTACGGGTCATGGTACCGCACGCGTGCGCCCCGTCCCAGCAGCAGCTCGATCACGCGCTCGGCAGGAGAGTTGCGGGCGTCGTCTATGTCCGGCTTGAAGGCCACGCCCAGTACCAGCACACGCGCGTCGCGCAGTGGCTTGCCGTGCAGGGAGAGCGCCTGGCACACCAGGTCGACTACGTGGTAGGGCATTCCCTGGTTGACCTCACCGGCCAGCTCGATGAACTCGGTATAATAGTCATACTCACGGGCCTTCCAGGACAGGTAATATGGATCCACGGGAATGCAATGTCCACCCACACCTGCACCAGGGTAGAACGGCATGAAGCCAAAGGGCTTGGTCGTGGCGGCTTCGATTACCTCCCAGAAGTCGATGCCCATCCGCTCCGTCAACAGAGCCAACTCGTTGACCAAAGCGATGTTGACAGCGCGAAACGTGTTCTCCAGCAGCTTGGTCAGCTCGGCGGCGCGTGGGGAGGAGACGGCGTGCACCGTCGCTCCCATCTGGCGCAACAGGTCGGCCGCCAACTGGGTGCACTCCGGCGTGATGCCGCCCACGACCTTGGGTGTGTTGTAGGCCGTCCACTGCTTGTTGCCCGGGTCAATGCGCTCGGGCGAGAAAGCCAGATGGAAATCCACGCCCGCTTGGAGACCGCTCTGCTCCAATATCGGCAGGACAATCTCCTCTGTCGTGCCCGGGTAGGTTGTGCTCTGCAGCACGACCAGTTGGCCTGGCTGCAATTGCGGCTGGACCCCCTCGCTCGCGGCCTGGATGTAAGACAGATCCGGCGCGCGCTGGGCGTCGTAAGGGGTGGGGACGCAGATGAATATGGCGTCCATCTCTCGCAACACCTCGTAGTCCGACGTGGCTCGGAGGTGTCCTGATTGGACGTGGGGCACCAGTTCGTCGTCGGGAACGTCGGGAATGTAGCTCTGGCCCGCAGCGATCGCGTCAACTTTGCGCTGGTCCACGTCCACGCCGGTCGTCATGAAACCGGCCTTGGCGAACGCCGTCGCCAGCGGCAGGCCCACGTACCCCAGCCCGATGATGGCGACTTGAGCGGTGCGGTTGGTGATTTTGTCATGTAAGTCAGGCACTGCAATCTCCTATCGTTAGAAAGTCGTCGTCTGCAGAGATAACATTGCTATTTCTCTGTGCTCTCATACTCTGCTCGGCGCTCGCGCAGCGCCATCTCCGGTGTCTGCTCCGGGCGCGCGGCATTGTAGACGAGAATACCTCTTTCCCGCACCTCGCCCATCAGGCTCAGGTCACTGGCGGCATCGAATTCCTCCGGTGTCAGCCCCAGGGCTTCAATGTCACCCACTCCTGCCTGCCATGCCTAGATGGCCATTTGCTCCTGCCGGTGACGCCGGTCGATCCGCGCAAAATCCCGCGACAGCACCACCAGATCTATGTCGCTGCGTGAACGAGGGATACCATATGCGTATGAACCGTATAGCAAAGCCCGTTCTACGTGCACGTACTGGCCCACGAAGGCCAGATAATGGGCTATTCTCTCTGCAAGTTCATGGTCTCTGTAAGCCATTGCCACACGCGCTCCGTGCGCTCCATGATCTCCTGAGCGGCTTCCAGATCGTATTCGACATCCACTCCCGGATATCGACTCAGAAAGTAGTGCGGGTTGAGGGCAGCCAACCCTTCCTGGATGCCTGGCGGACAGGTGACGCCGGAGATATGCTGCCAGAGCTTCCAGTTGGGCGTATTCCAGCCAGGCTCGGACGTCCGTTTCCGAGCTCACAGCGGTGGCCTCCGGGTGTGCCAGTCGGTCGCCTGCTCGTAGGCAAAGGCCACGCGCAGGATCTGCTGCTCGCCCAGGGCTGGCCCCATCACCTGCATGCCGATGGGCAGGCCGTCGGCGTCGAATCCACACGGCAGGCTCAGCCCGCAGATGCCCGCTAGGTTCATCGACAGCGTGAACACGTCCGAGAGATACATGTGCAGTGGATTGTCGCTCTTCTCGCCAATCTGGAAGGCAGTTGTAGGGCTCGTAGGTGCGACGATGACGTCCACCTGTTCGAAGGCAGCGTCGAAGTCGGCTTTGATCAGCGTGCGCACCTTCTGCGCCTTGAGGTAGTACGCGTCGTAGTAACCGGCGGAGAGGGCGTAGGTGCCCAGCATGATGCGTCGCTTCACCTCAGCACCGAAGCCTTGCCCTCGGGTTGCCCTGTACATCTCGTTCAGTCCACCGTCGTCCGCCCGCATCGTGTAGCGCACGCCGTCGTAGCGAGCCAGGTTGGCGCTGGCCTCGGCCGGGGCGATCAGGTAGTAGACCGGCACCGCGTACTCGGTGTGGGGCAGGCTCACCGCCACCACCTCGGCTCCCCTATCGGCCAGGCGATCGACGGCTGTACGCACCGCTGTCTCCACTGCTGGTTGCATGCCCTCGGTGAAGTATTCCTCCGGCACGCCGATCCGTACTCCCCGTACGTCGCCGGTCAACGCAGCGGAGTAGTCGGGCACAGGCACGTCCAGCGAGGTGGAATCTTGAGCGTCGTGACCGGCGATGGCTTGCAGCAGGATGGCGGCGTCGCTCACATCTTTCGCCAGCACACCCACCTGATCCAATGAGGAGGCGAAAGCCACCAGCCCGTAGCGGCTGACTCGCCCGTAGGTGGGCTTGAGGCCAACGACGCCGCACAGGCCTGCTGGCTGGCGTACACTGCCGCCGGTGTCGGTGCCCAGTGCCCCCAGGCACTCGTCGGCGGCGACCGCGGCCGCGCTCCCGCCGCTGGATCCGCCGGGTACGCGGTCCAGGCTCCATGGGTTATGGGTGGTGAAGAATGCGGAGTTCTCGGTGGAGGAGCCCATCGCGAATTCGTCGGTGTTGGTCTTGCCCAGGAGTACCGCGCCGGCGGCCTTCAGGCGTGCCACAGCCGTCGCGTCGTAGGGCGGGATGAAGCTCTCCAGGATCCGGGAGCCGCAGGTGGTATGGATGCCTTTCGTACACAGGATGTCTTTAATGGCCAGAGGGATACCCAGCAGCGAGGTGTCTTCCCCTGCAGCCCGGCGCTGGTCAGCAGCATGGGCCTGTGCCAGCGCGTCCTCTGGTGTCAATGTCAAATATGCCTTCACGGCGTTGTCTACTGCCGTGATGCGCTCCAGCACCGCCTCGGTCAGTTCGACCGCCGAAATCTCTCCGGCGGCCAGGCGGTCGTGAGCTTCGTGGATCGTCAATTGGTGGATTTTCACGGGGCCTCCGGTTTAGTCCAGCACCGCCGGTACTTTGAAGCAGCCCTCTTCGGCGGCAGGGGCGTTGGCCAGGATGTCCTCGCGGGAGGCGGGTTGCCTGGGCTCATCGGCGCGCATCACGCTGCGCAGCGGCAGGACGGTCGCTGTGGGCGCGATTGTCTCCGTGTCTAGTTCCTGCAGTCGCTCGAAATACTCCAGGATGGCCGATAGCTGCTCTTGATACAGTGCTTGCTCCTCGTCGCTGAGCGCCAATCTGGCTAGCGTGGCGATGTGTTGGACTTCTTCCAGGCTTATTTTCATCGTGTACCTCGTATTGAATGTCGAATTGCAAGAAGCCAAGGTGCATATACCACAGCGATTATAGCATCGTTGGGGAAGTGGAGCAAACTTGCACCTGGACCAGGTGTTCGAAGCAAGAAGGACGTTCGCTCCTTTCCGGCAAACGTGTTATAATTGCAAACTGCTCGATATAGATCACTATGAGAGGTGCAAACGTTGGGCCTGGGAAATCCGTTTGATCCGAATTGGCTCGTCACACTGGCGATCCTGCTTCTGACGAGTATGCCGATCCACGAATGGGCCCACGCTTGGGTGGCCTACCAACTGGGAGATGACACGGCCGCCCTGCGCGGGCGCCTGACTATCAATCCGTTAGCCCATATGGATCCAATCGGGACGTTGTCTTTGGTTTTCTTACGCTTTGGATGGGGGAAGCCGGTGCCCGTAAGCCCCTATCGCCTGCGTGGAAACAGGCGCGCTAGCTGGGCGCTCGTGAGCGCGGCCGGCCCGTTTTCTAACCTGGTTCTGGCCATGCTGGCTGCCATTCCGTTCCGATTGCGGTGGTTGAGCCCGTATGTCAGTAGCGGCTCCGCGATCAGCTTGCAGAGTGTTCTAGTCCAGTTCATCCTGATCAACCTGAGTCTGATGATCTTCAACTTGATTCCTGTCCCGCCGCTCGACGGTTCCCGTATCCTGGCCTGGCTGCTGCCGTCGCGGTGGGCTGATGCGCTGGATCGGCTGGAGCGCTTTGGGGGTATGGGGTTGATGCTGATCCTGTACCTGCTGTCAAGATTAGGGGTGTTCAGTCTCGTTATATGGCCGATGATGCGGTTCATGCTCCAGGCGCTGGGGGTGTACTGAAGCCTGGGATGTTGCGGACGGTCTGCTACCGGGTGGGGCAGTTTCTCCGCGCGTTGACCGCGGGGGTCTCAGAAAAGGAAGCGGAACAGGCGATGCGCGTTCTGACGCCGGAAGCCCGCAGGCTCTTCCGGCGCCAGGCTGTTCAGGATCAGCGTCACGCCCTGGCCGTGTACCGAGCGCTCCGCCGGTCAGGTCACACCGCCCCTGGGCTCTTGGCAGCAGCGCTGCTGCACGACGTGGGCAAAGCCGACGCTCGGCTCCCTGCCTGGCAGCGGGCGGTGATCGTGCTGCTGGACCGCTTTGCACCGCGTATCCTGGCCCGACTGGGGCAGGAAGATGCCCATGGTCGTCTTTCAGTTCTGGCGGCAGGCTTGCGTCGCCCCTTCGTCGTCCATGCCCGGCATCCACAGGTTGGGGCGTGCTGGGCTCGTGAGGCTGGCTGCTCTTCGCTTACCGTTGCTCTCATACGTCGGCACCACGATGAATTGACGGCTGCGTCATTCCCCATGGCCGGCGAGGGGCGGGAGGAGCATCAATGGCTGGTCGCACTCCAGGCCGCCGACAATGAGAACTAACACTGCTCGGCGCCTTGGATGTAATGCACAGCCGTGTGGAAGGGAAACGCCATTATGGATTTTGACCGAGTTGCTATCATTGGCACGGATTGCATCAGTGTCTCCATTGCCTTGGGGTTGAAGGCTCAGCCTGAGCCTCCGACGATCGTCGGCTATGATCCCAAATCTGTGACCAGCAAGCTGGCACGGAGCAGGGGTGCCTTTGATCAGGTCGAGCGCCGGCCAGGTCGGGCTTGTCGGGACGCCGATCTGGTTGTTGTTGCCGCTCCGCTCGCCTCCATCCGCGAGACGCTCGTTGCCATCGCGCCTCACCTTCGATCTGGCTGCCTTGTCACCGATACTGCGCGTCTGAAGACCCCGGTGATGCGCTGGGCTGAGGAACTGTTGCCCACGGGCGTTCACTTCGTCGGGGGTCACCCTGTGCCTAACCCTGCCGTCGTCGGGTCCATGTCCCTGGAGGGGCCAGAGGCTGCCAGCCCTGACTTGCTGAGGGAGGCGCTGTATTGCCTCACAACGTCGCCGGGGAGCTCCAGCGCAGTGGTCGATGCCTTTGCCGGACTGATCACGGCGCTGGGTGCGCATCCCTTCTTCATTGACGTCACTGAGCACGACGGACTCCAGTCTGGTGTCGAAGGGTTGCCGGACCTGATAGCTATCGCGCTGTTGCGGGCCACGGTGGATACCCCGGGATGGCAGGAGATGCGTAAGTTCGCGGACTACTCCTTTGCAGCCGCCACCGCGACCGCCGATGCGGCTGGTGAGCGCCGAACCGCCGTTTTTCTCAACCGCGAGCACGTCCTGCGCCGGCTCAACGTGCTGGTGAGTGAGCTCATGCACCTGCGTGACTTGCTGACCCGAGATGATGCGGAGGGGCTGGAGGAGGCGTTCGCCGCCGCCGCCGCGGGACGGGCCCGCTGGATCAAGGAGCGGCAGCAGGGTATATGGGTCAGGGAGCGCGCTACCAGTATGGATGATGTGCCCAGCGTTGGCGACCAGTTTAGAAGGATGATCTTGGGTGATCTTCTCAGCACGCGGCTGCAAGATGAGACGGATCCCCCCCGCAAGGAATAGCGACTCATTTCGACGCCATCTTGCCGGGTCAGGCACATTGACTGAAGTTTACCGCGTACTCATGATCGCGCCCACGTCCTTCTTCTCCGATTACGGGGGCCATATACGCATCCTGGAGGAGGCGCGGGTACTACAAAAACTGGGACATCGGGTCACCATCGTTACCTATTATCTGGGGCGCGACCTGCCTGACCTGGAGATTGTGCGCACGCGGCCTACGCCCTGGCGCGCCGAGTACGATGTCGGCTCTTCCCTGCATAAAGTCGCCTTTGACGCTTTCTTGGGGTGGACAGGTCTGAAGACCGTGCTGCGCCGGCGCTTCGACATCGTCCACGGTCATATGCATGAGGGAGCCCTCATCGGCTATTTCCTGAGTCGTCTGCAGCGGGTGCCGCTGGTAGGGGACTTTCAGGGCAGCTTGACCAGCGAGATGGTGGACCATCACTTTCTTAACCCGGAAGGCCCATTTTATCGCTGGGCGAGGCTGCTGGAGCTGCGCATCGCTCACCTGCCTGATGCCATCGTTACCAGCTCCCAACTGTGCGCTCGCGTGCTCGAACGCGACTTCAATTGTAGTACCCGCCGTGTATACCCGTTGCCGGATTGTGTCGATCTGGACGTCTTCCGGCCCGGCGTGCTCACGCCTGAGGAGATCGTAGCACGCCGGGCAGCCCTGGGTATCCCTCCCGGTCGTCCCGTCATTGTCTACCTGGGGCTTCTCGCCGACTACCAGGGTACGCCATTGCTCATGCAGGCTGCAAGGCTCCTCAGGCAGCGCGGGGCGGATGTGCACTTCCTGGTCATGGGGTTCCCCGCCGTCTCCACCTATCGCCGCATGGCGTCGGATTTGGGAGTAGCCGACCGGGTCACCTTCACCGGCAAGGTACCCTACGATGAGGCCCCGGCCCACCTGGCGCTGGGCGACGTTGCTGTGGCCCCCAAACTCTCCGAGACCGAGGGCGCTGGCAAGATCCTGAACTATATGGCCATGGCATTGCCCTCCGTCGCCTTCGACACCCCGGTCAGCCGGGAGTATCTGGGCACACTGGGTGTTTATGCAGGGCCATCGGGCGATCCGGCCGCTCTGGCTGACGCGATCTCCGGGCTCCTGGGTGATCCGCGGAGGCGTGTCGAACTAGGGCATAAACTGCGGGCGCGGGTTGCCCGTCATTTCTCCTGGGACCGCGCTGGACGGCACCTGTTGACCATCTATCGCAGGGTGCTGGAATCTGAGAAATATAGTGGGAGAGCCAACCTCATATGACACGCCTACGAGAACTGTGGGACTACCGTGAGCTGATCCGCAGCCTGGTCGCCCGTGACCTGAAGGTGCGTTATCGCAACTCGGTCCTGGGTATCGCCTGGTCTTGGGCCCATCCGTTGCTGATGATGCTGGTCTATACTATGGTCTTCAATTTCCTGGCTGGCCGTTCAGATCTGGACAACTTTCATATTTTCGTCCTGTGTGCACTGCTACCCTGGAATTTCTTCTCCGCTTCCGTTAGTGAGGCTACCACCAGCATCGTGGGCAACGGCCATTTGATCAAGAAAGTTTACTTTCCACGCGAAATTCTGCCTATCTCGGTTGTTATATCCAACCTGGTGAATTTCGTTATTGCCTTGCCCATCTTCTTCGCGCTGGCGCTTGTCTCCGGCGCTCGCGTCACAGCGTGGGCGCTGTTGCTGCCTATCCCTATCCTGGTACAGTTGGCCTTCAGTATAGGGATATGTCTGATCCTCGCCACCCTCGACGTGTTCTATCGTGATACACAGGTTATCATAGGGGTGCTGATGATGGCCTGGTTTTTTGTCACGCCAATATTCTATCCCATCACACAGGTACCGCTGGAGGCCCATATCTTTGGGATTGCATTCAACGCTCAACTGTGGCTGCGCCGCCTGAACCCGATGGCCTCGATCATCGCCTCGTATCGCGATCTGCTGTACAGGGGTGCCTCGACCGGTCTCGATTTTCTGCTGCGCACTGCTGCTACCGCGCTGATCACGCTCGTCGTCGGCTACGTGGTGTTCCTGCGCTACAGCTCCCGCTTCGGTGAGGAGGTGTAGCGGTCGACAGATGCCAGTGACTCAGCCTGTCTTTGCACCATGAAACCCGATCGATTCACCGATGTAGCTGTTTTTTCTCCAGCCCAGCCATCGGCCCCTGGCGCAGTTGAGCATGCCTTCACATATCACCTGCCGGACGAACTCCGCGGCCGACTGGAGGTGGGTTGCCTGGTCGTTGTGCCTTTTGGAACCCGGCGACTGTATGGGATCGCTCTTGCCCTCAGCGAACAGAGTCCCGTTCCCGAGACCCGCCCGGTCGAGTCGTTGGTGGACCCCAGGCCTGTCCTCACGCCGGCTCAGATCGCGCTGGCTCGGTGGATGAGCCAGGAGGTTCTGGCCCCGCTCTCCGAATGCCTGAAAGCGATGCTCCCACCGGGCGTGGTCGGTTACACCGACGTGTTGATTGCCCTCAACCCCGACGCTCCCGTCGACGCGGCCAACACCGAAGCCCAGGCTGCGTTGCTGGCGCTGCTCCGCCGCCGTGGCCCGCTGCGTGGCGCCCGCATAAACGCTGCCCTGGGTGGCGCCGACTGGCGCGCTGCCGCCCAACAGCTCTCCGATCGAGGTGTGCTCACCCGCGAATCTTTCCTGGCGCCACCCCGTGCCCGCCCCAAGCGGGTGCGTACCGCTCGGTTCATCCCCACCGCCGACCTGGACGCGGCGCTGGCCGGCCTACGCAGCAAGGCCTACCCGTCCATCATCGAGTTCCTGCGCGCCGAGGGTAACCCGGTGGACGTAAACTGGGTCTACGCCGAGACCGGTTGCACCCGCTATCACCTGGACAAACTGGCCGAGCGTGGCGTCGTCGTGCTCGAGTTCGAGGAAGTGTGGCGCGATCCCCTGGAGGGCCAGATCTTCGTCCCCACCACGCCTCCGCCCCTCACGTCCGACCAGCAGGTCGTCTGGGAACCCATCGAATCCGCGATCTCCAATCCGCAACTCGCAATCCACAATTCGCAATCTCCCGTCTTTCTTCTCCACGGGGTGACCGGCTCTGGCAAGACCGAGATCTACCTGCGCGCTGTCGCCACGGTGCTGGCCCAGGGGCGGCGTGCCATCGTCCTCGTCCCCGAAATCTCGCTCACCCCCCAGACGGTGGCTCGCTTCGCCGCGCGCTTCCCCGACCATGTCGCTGTCCTGCACAGCGCGCTCACCGAGGGCGAGCGGTATGACACCTGGCGGCGCGCCCGATCTGGCCTGGTGGATATCATCGTCGGCCCCCGCTCAGCCTTGTTCTCTCCACTTTCGCCGCTGGGCTTGATCGTCCTGGACGAGGAGCACGACGCCAGCTACAAGCAGGAAGCACCGCGCCCCCGCTACCACGCTCGCGACGCGGCGATCGAACTGGCCCGCGAAACCGGCGCGGCGGTCATCCTTGGCTCGGCGACGCCTAGCCTGGAGTCCTACGCCCGAGCTCAGCGCGGCGAGTTTACGTTGTTGGAGATGCCGCGCCGCATCATGGGGCACACCCGCCGCCTGCGCGACCTCCAGGATCGCTATCACGTTCCGCGCATCCACTACCACGCCCTGCGCGATGGCCCTGCCGAGGCCCGCTATCGACCGTTGCCGCCGGTGCAGATCGTCGATCTGCGGGCTGAACTGCGCGCCGGCAACCGTTCCATCTTCAGCCGCGCCCTGCAGCAGGCCATGGACGAGGCCCTGGGTCGGGGTGAACAAGTGATCTTGTTTCTCAATCGAAGGGGGACCGCCACCTTCGTCCTCTGCCGCGACTGTGGGACTGTCCTGCGCTGCCCGCGCTGCGACGTCCCGCTGACCTATCACAGCCCGCACGTCCACCTGGTCTGCCATTACTGCAACCACCGCCAGCCCCAGCCCGAGCACTGCCCCTCCTGTGGGAGCAAACGCATCCGCTATTTCGGCCTGGGAACGGAACGGGTGGAGGCGACGGTGCGAGAGCGCTGGCCCGACGCTCGCATCCTGCGCTGGGATCGCGACACCGCGCGCACGCACGCCGCGCACACGACCATCCTTCAGCGTTTCGTCGACGGCGCTGCCGACGTGCTCGTCGGCACGCAGATGATCGCCAAGGGGCTTGACCTGCCGCTGGTGACCGTCGTCGGCGTCATCTCGGCCGACACCGCGCTCAACCTGCCTGACTTCCGCTCCAGCGAGCGCACCTTTCAGTTGCTGGCCCAGGTGGCCGGGCGCGCCGGCCGGGGGCTGCTTGGCGGGCGGGTCGTCCTTCAGACGTACAACCCCGGGCACTACGCGGTCGTCGCCGCGTCTGCCCACGACTACGGTGCGTTTGCTGCGCAGGAATTGGCCTTCCGCCGCGAGCAGGGCTACCCACCGTACTGTCGCCTGGCGAAGCTGGTCTACGAAGACGCCAGCCCTTCCCGTGCCCGGGCCAGGGCCGAGGAAGTGGCGGAGATGTTACGAGGCGTGCTGGCCCAATGGGGGCTGCCTGTGACCGACCTGATCGGCCCGGCCCCCCCCTTCTTCGCCCGCTTGCGGGGTCAATACCGCTGGCAGGTGCTCCTGCGCCACCCCAATCCAGTCGATCTGCTCCGCGCCGTGCAGATTCCCCCGGGCTGGCGGGTGGACGTGGATCCGGTGAGCGTCTTGTAGCGACAGCGGCAGAAAGACAAACGCCCGGGCCACCGAGTGGCCCGGGCGTCGTCGTATCCCTTTCTCAGCCGGAGGTAGCGCCTACTTCCACAGCGTGACCACCATCGTGTGCATCGCGCATACGTCGGACCCGTACCCTGCGCTCGGGCTGGGTTGGCCCTGGCCCATGATCGTTTCCTCCAGGCACATCGTTATCGAGTGATCGGGCGTACTGGTGTCCGTGATCTTCACTCCTGCGAAACCAACGATGTGATAGTAATCTGCCCCCTGCATGCCCGTGCACGCGTCCGGGTCATCGGGATACGGCTCAGCGATGTCTGGCGAGTCTCCATCGCAGTCCGGGAATGCATCGTAGACCGGCACGTAGATGAGCTCGTTCATCGGGGCCACGTTGATCACGTCTTGTTCGGTGCCGGGCTTGGCGTGGACGTAATCCCCATTGTGGCAGCCTGCACTCCAGAGGCAGTCGGCGTAGAGCGTGCCGTCCCAGCCGTTTTTCATCCACTCCTTGAGCTGGCCGGTGGGGTTGCTCGACAAGGCTCGGGGGAAATCATACGCCTCGCCATTGTTCCAGACGTAGGCCAGGTTCATCCAGCCCCGGTGTTGGGTTTGGCCGCCAGTGTAGGTAACGTTGCACTCATCTTGGTCGCAGTTCCCGAAGCTGATGTCGAAGCAGTCTCCCTCGTCGAGGGCACTTACGACCGGGTGCGGTATCCCGAACGGCCGCACCCCGCCGCCCATGAGTGGCCGCCCGGTCATCGCCAGCGCAGGAGCCGAGGCCCCGGCCGTGTCTATACCAACCAGCGACACAAAATACGTGGGACGGGCGATCTTGGCTGTCACCGAGACACCGGTGGCGCCGTTCGGTATAGAGCCACCCCCCACGTGTCCCAGATCCACCTCGTCAAAGTTGACGTAGTCCGCCATCACGTTGTCGTTGACCCCGTTGCCGGCCGTAGCATCGGTGTCGGGCACACCGTTCTTCTCCGCGTACTTGTTGACCTCCGCGGCGATGGCCGCGTCGTCCGCTCCTTCGCCGCAGATTGCCTTGGCCAGCAGTCGCGTGCCGCCCAGCGCCGCCGCGTCGGCGGCGTTCTGCATGCGCCGGCGTTCGAGAAACACCATGCCCCCGTCGATCGCCAGCCCCGCTACGATCAGCAGGCCGATCAGCGCAAAGACCACGATAACCAGCGCTTGCCCGCGCTCTCTGTGTTCTGTGTGCATTGACTCCATCTCCATATACCTCGCTTTCCCCGCTACAGTTCGCCGGCCAGGATCGCCTCTTGCGCGACGGCGCGCAGTGGCAGCACGCCGCTGGGCACGATGGCGTTGATGAAAGGCGTCGCCACGGTGAAGGAGTAACTGACCGTCACAGTGATCGGCGCGCCTGACGCCACGGTCGGGCAATCGACTTGCACTGCGTTGGTGTCGACCTGGACCAGTCCCTTGCTGGCTTCCTGGGCGCGCTTGAGAACCTCGTCCCTGCTGCTCTGCTCGGGGTGCATGGCGGCGTAGGCCGCTCCCTCGGCCGCAGCGTCCGTGACCGATACGTAGGCGTAGTACAGTCTCCCCAGATCCAGCACCCCCGCTAGGATGATGATCAAGACCGGAAGGATCAGTGCCATCTCGAGCAGACTCTGTCCGTTTTCCTTCTCTTGCCGACGGTGCTTCATCCTCAAATCCTCCTGACTGTTGCCGAAAAGTGGCTTTAGGCGGACCACAGTCCGCCGTTGGATTGTGATTCGACAGGTACATCCACTCCGCCAGATGCCCGGTGGGTCAAGATGACCGGGTGGACAACACCTGTCCGGTCTCGGCATCCACGAGCAGTGCAACCAGCTCCTGGCTCTCGGGATCCATCGCCACGATAGACCACACGGGCTTCCCGCCGTCCCCCGCCGCCAGGTGTAGGTCGACTACTGCCTGCGGATGCCCATCGAGAAACGTCCGACCCTCGCACGCCAGGAACGCCAGCAGCGCATCCCTGGGGCCTGCTGCCTGCCAGGCCCCCTCGGCCAGGGCGGTCGGAGTGTTCCACACCTGCGTCTGGTTGACCACCCGCGCCTCCCCGGCGTTCGCGACTACGTCGAGCGAACGATCGCTTGCCGGCCCATGGAATACAAACGTCCAGTTACTGGTCCCGGCGAGTAGCGCATCCTCGCTCACCCCGTGCCACTGGGTTGATGCGGACACCAGCCGCGCGTCTCCTGATTGCGCCTGTGCTGCTTCGTGGGCCTGCCCGTAGGCATCCCACAGATCGACCGTCGCCGGCCTCGTGGCTGACGACACGGTCCTCGCCTCCGCTTTCACGCCAAGCACGTTGCCCCATAGCATATATCCCAGCAGCAGGAGGTAGCCGAGCCCCAGCCCCACCACCGGCACCGCCAGGAGCCAATTCACCTTCTCCTTATCTATCTTCATCCTTGGTTCCTCGCTACAATTGGCAGAAACATCCTGTGCAGGGCGCCGGAGTAAAAAACTTCGTAGTTTTCGATCACGCTGCCGCCTATTTCTGCGTTGTGTTCCTGCCACACGCTGTGTAATCGCCCTGATGTATCAAACGCGATGGATGGAGAAATGGAGATTGCGCTAATAGCGCCGCTGCGCGACACGTTCTGTGGTGCTGGCCATGACTCTCCTCCGTCTGGTGAGCAGCTTAGCAGCACATCCTCCGCATTATCGTCCCCGCGAAATCCGTACCATGCCACGCAAATCTTGACTTGGCCGTCTTTCTCGAATAGTGCCAGGCTGGGAGCAGTGTAAGTCGGATACTCCGTATTGACCTCTACGGGGTCACCGTCGATCCGCACTGGAGGGGAGGTCCACTGGCTGCTGGCCGCGTCGTAGCGCGTATAACGTACATACAAAGTATCTGTGACCAACTCTCCCCACACGACGTGCAGGTTCTTCTTGGAATCAGCGTTGATAGTGGCGTAGACTAGATCATTGCTTCCTCTGGAGAGTGTCAAAGCGGGTGCCCAGTTCACCCCAGTGCCGGTTATCTCCCCACGCCCATACACAATCGCCCGTTCTCCAGAGATGAAGTCTTTCTCATGCCAGACGACGTGCAGCGTTTCTTCATCTGGTCCTATTGTCATTGCCGGGAACCATGGGCCAAGGGTAGCTGTAGACGTATAGATGGTGGTAGCCGTCGGCCACGCCGTCGCTGCCAGTGGGCGCGAGGCGTGGAGGATGTTGGCTCCAGCGTTGAATACTGCGTGCAGCCTGTCAGAACTGGCAGCCAAACGTGGCCGTGTAAGGGTCAACGAGACAGGACTCGGAATCGTGCGGGCATCTCCATCTCCAGCCTTGGCTTCGTAGATCCTGGCGTTCAGCCCACCGGGCGTGAACTGGTCGACCCACGCGACATACACCTGGCTACCGACGACGCGCACGTCAGGCTGCGCTGAGTGCAGAACGGTTTCCGATATAGTCTCCTTTGCAGACCATGTGTGTCCATTGTCGTGGGAACGGCGGAGATAGATGTTCCGTGTTGCTTCTTTTGATTCTTGGTCGCTCCAGGCGACGAAGATCTGTCCCGATTGGCCAGCCGTGATGGACGGTTGCCAGGCTTTTTTTGTCTTGCTGTCGGATATATTCGTCGGATCGGTGCCCACCCACTCGGGGTCACCGCTGGCGGCGTACACGCCTACCGCTGTACCGATCGCCACCAGCAAGGCGAGCCATACCATTGACCAGCACGCTGGCCACACCCATTTGTCTGCCCCGGGCAGCGGGATTTGTTGTCGGATGAGATCGTCCTTACGCATGGCGTCTTACCTGTTCAGTCCCTGTACAAGATGATGAGAAGCACGGTTGTCTCGTTGTCATTGACCACCACCCCGTCCAACGTCCGCGAGTACCGGACGCCGTCGATCCAGGTCTCGCCGATCACCGTGTACGTGCCCGCCGGCAGATCGGAAAGCGCGTACTTGGCCGTGTCGTCGGACGTGGTCGAGGCGACCACCTGGCCTTCTCCGTCCAGGCATCGTACGTCGGTGCGCCTGTGCGGCACAGGGAAACCGGTCATCGAGACCCACGTCTCGCCCGCGATGGTCCCCCATCCCGTAGGCGGCGGCGGTGGCGGCTCACCCTCCTGGGTGATTTCTACCGCGATTGGGCCGCCGTCGTTGTTCGTCTCGTCTGTCTCGCTCACCTGGTCCCACGAGTCGGCCGAGGCCCAGATTGTGTAGGTGCCTGTCATTTCGAAGCCGTTCTGGACCGTGACCGTAAGCGTCGTGCTGTCGCCGACGCCCAGGCCGCTTACGGCCGCCCACGCGATGCCCGTTGCCTGCGGGCCTGGCTGGGAGGCGTATAGGTCTGTCCAGAACAGGTTGTTGATCGGTCGGGTGCCCTGGTTTTTCACCGCCACCCTGAAGGCCAACGGCTGATAGGTCGCCAGCGGCGCGGGTGTTAGCAGAATCAGGTCGGTGACCACCAGATCAGGCGCCGGGCACGGCGACGTGAAGGAAGCGAAGATTTCGGGAATCTTCCGGTTGAAAGCACTTACCTCGTGTGTACCCGCCGCTACGTCGACCGCGATATCCTTTTTCCAATCTTCTGGAGGCTCTTTTGGGACGTCGAACAAGCTTACATCGGTGCCGTCCCACCTGAGTGTGATGTCATCGTTACTGTTCTGGTAGACCCAGTTGTATCCGTTCACGGTAATCGTCATCGAGCTGGAGGAGCCGCACTGCGGCGAGATGACGAGGTAGGCATTGTCTTTGCACGCCTCGACTGTGGCCGCAGCGGATTCTCCGTACCCGTGCACCTCTACCGTCTGTCCCGCCTGCAGCGGCTGGTCCGCCGGCAGGGTGAAGGTGAAACCCCCGCTGGCATCGACCATCGTGTTGTCCTGGTAGCCAGTCTCCAGGACGTGCAGCGTGACCGTCTCACCCGGCTCGGCCGTACCTGTGACCACGTCGCTGCCGTGGCACAGCCTGCCGATCACGATCGGGTCGAAATCGCCGACGACGACGGCCGAGTCCCACTCGCCGTACGCTTCCACCACGATCACGTGCCCGGCCACCAGGGGGGGCAGATCTGTGAATTCGAAGCTGCTGTCCACCTGGGTGGCCGTATTGTCGCTGGCCGGGGTGGGGAAGTCCCCGCTCATCAGGTCGCGGATGTAGACCCTCCGGCCGGCGTGCGCCGTGCCTGTGACCACCGTGCCCCCTTCTACCAGGGGTTCGTGGATCACGATGGGATCCAGATCCGAAACCACCTGTACGAGAGCGCTGTCGCTGCCGCTCACTGTGTCGCCCACCGGATCGATACCGGTGGCGGTTGCGTTGTTGAGCGTCGTTTCGTAGATGCGGTAAGACACCTCCCAGAACATAGATTCGCCCGCTCCCACGTTCGCAGGGGTGGTCGAGGTGCCCAAACCATCGACGACCAACACGTCGGTCAGCTCTGCGTCCCCGGTGTTCGTGACGACGTAGGTGAAGTTCACCAGTTCGCCCGGATAGGCCGTCCACGGCTGCGCCACTACCCTCAGATCCAGAGCTGGCCCGATAACCGTCACCGTGACGCTGTCGGTCGCGCTCGCGGTCCCGCCCTCTGGATCGGTGCCCGTTGCCGTGACGTGGTCGGTCGTCGTCGTGGCGATGTTCTCGCTGACAGTCTGCACCGCTGCCGCCCCCACCGCCAGGTCGCCGATCGTGATGCTGTTCCCGAAATCATCCACCACCGTCACGTCGCTCAAGTCCACGTCGCCGGTGTTCGTGACGACGTACGTGAACTGCACCGCGTCTCCGCTCTGTACGATCTGTGGGTCGGCCGTCACACTCAGCGCGATGGCGGCGTTGCCCTCCCCCTCGCCTTCGCCATCTTCGTCATCACCGCCGTCACCAGTCGGGTTCCATGCCCCCTCTCCCAGCGAGATAACTGTGCGCGCTGCCTCCGTCCGGATAGGAAGTGTGGGCGCGATGGGCTGGATCACAGGCGTGATCGTGGGGAGATCGTGTGTGAGATATACCAGCACCCGGTCGCCGATCTGGACCTGCGCCGGGTCGGTAAACTCGGAGGTGTCTGGCCCGCTGTCGTACTTGACGGCGATGTCCACAGCAGCTTGGTCAGCCAGGAAGACTTTCTCCCGCGCGTGACCGACGATGCCCGATACGTCCCTGGGGTTGACGACCCCGTATCGTGTTCCCTCGCGGGCAGCGTTGAACATACCGCTGTAGGCGGCGAAGACGTAGCCGAACTCGATGATACCCAGCAGGAGCAGCAGGAGGACGGGCAAGATCAGCGCGAACTCCACAAATCCTTGCCCACGGCTGCGCTGTCCGGAATTGGTGGGAAATAGGGCCGGCCGCAGCCACTTGATGGCGCGGCGCAGACGCATCAGGGGTGCCTGAGGACTATGGGGCGGGTCATAGTTTCTTTTCATGATTCATTTACCTTTCACTGTGGTAAACGCTGGTACGACGCCCGCCCAGTCATCGCGCGTGGTTGCTGCCCTGCCGGTGCTGGTGGTACTGGCAGCTCGCAGCAACCCATCTAACTGGTTAACGCATATCCTTTAGGGAGAGATACGCCTCCTTCATCCAATCGGTACCAAAGTACTAAATGAATGCCCACGCTTCGCGACCCTGTGCGGAAAAACCGGCCAGCCATCAGCACCTGCAAAACAAAACAGGCCTCTGCCGATGCGCAGCTACATCGGGAAAGGCCCGCCCATCTCCCAATTAACCAGGTGACGCAACCACTACCCTGACCGTGCAGGGCTGGTGAAGCGTCTCGATAGATATTATATAGGATGGGCGTATCAAGAAGGTGAAGAAAGGGATTGGAAAGCCTTGAGAAGGCGGCGGTCAAAGGTGAAACGGAGATGAAAACTGGCTCCGCGTAGGCTACTTCCTGCCGACTGCTACGCGCCTACCGTTCTCATTGAAAAGACGCCCGGGCCATTGAGCGGCCCGGGCGTCGTCGTGTTCCCTTGTCAGAGATGGTCGGTTAGCCAGGGCAGTTGTCAGCGGCGTACAGCTTGATTGCCGGTCCATCGGGGACGGGACAAGTCTCCTCTCACAGAGATGGCCTGGTCGCACCCTTCGCGA
>Ga0180433_10001027_pt1 | contig 47135 bp, 37 predicted proteins | sample SS_ome_8_FD_132980 | JGI IMG/M metagenome (GOLD analysis project Ga0180433, IMG submission 132980) | Hypersaline lake sediment archaeal communities from the Salton Sea, California, USA - SS_1_D_1 metaG | ecosystem: Environmental > Aquatic > Non-marine Saline and Alkaline > Hypersaline >...
CGCCCGCAGGTTCTCCGGCTTGATGGCGGCGGGCAGTTCGCAGCCGGATGAGAGGAAGAACCCGCCATCCCCGCCGACCTCGTCGATGAGCTTCCGGCAGTAGGCCTGCACCTCTTCCGGCTTGCCCAGCGACAGCAGGGAGGCCTGCACGTCGCCGCAGAGGCACAGGTGGTCGCGCAGCACCTCCTTGGCGGCGAAGATGTCGCTGGTGCCGTCCAGGGCCAGCACCGCCGAGCCCCGGGGCAGCTGTTTGAAGTAGGGGATGTTGCGGTCCCAGCTGGTATCCAGGTGGAACCAGGTGACGATCCCCTCCGACCACAGGGCATCAACAATCTCCTTAGTATAAGGCCACCAGAAGCGCTCGAATATCCTGGGGGGATAGAAGAAGCCGCCGGCCCGCTCCTCGACCAGCAGCGTGATATCGTTGCCGAACATCTTGCTGCCGTTGATGGTGGTATCGATGAACTCGCGGGTCATGGTCTTCAACGCCCGCTCCACCATATCGGGGTGGTAGTAGAGATCCTCGGTGAACCTGACCATTGAGCGGCCCAGGGAAAGCCTGAAGAAGGGGTGGCAGGTGAAGGGTGAGGGCGGGTACATGGTGACCACTCCGCGCTGGGCCCAGTCCGCCTTGCCTTTGAAGAAGATGGGGATCATGGCGGTCAGGGTGTCGTTGAGTTTCGTCGGCGTGATATCGAGGATGCGGAAGATGAAATCATCGGTCATGAACTTGACCCATCCTATATCGGCGATGGTGTCGTAGTCCTCGGGTTTCAGCACCTCATCCTCGAACGCCTGATAGGGATAGTCGTCGGGCAGGTCCAGGCCGGGGTATTTGAGCTTCAGGCCGAGGGCCAGCGACATGACCGTCTTGGTCATGGAGGTGTCGTTGCCTACCAGGCTGCCTAGGTCCAGGTCCCAGCCGCCGAATTCGTCGAACACCTGAAATATTATCTCGTTCGCCCGCCGGGGATCGGCGTAGAATTCGGCATTGCTGATGCCGGCGATGGTGGCGAAGGGGGCGGCGGTGGCCAGGATGGCGATGGGTACGCGGTCGGGCTTTTCAAGCCGGACCGCGGCACTCACCCGCTCCGCGGAGGACATGGTCTCGACAGCCATATCATTTGCCTCCGATGACGTTGATGCAGTAGGAGACGCCCTCGGTGGCGTCGGTGGTCTGGAAATCGGCCCCCACATAGTCCCTGACCATGGGGGTGGTGACCCCGCCGCCGATCATGAGCTTGAATCGCTCCCTGAGGCCGGCCTCACGGAGCAGCTCCGAGGCCTGTTTCATGCTGTCGAAGGTGCTGGTGATCAGAGCGGAGAAGCCGACGAAGTCGGGGGACATCTCTCTCACCTTATCTACAACCATGGCCGGATCGGCATCCACGCCGAGATCGTGGACGGCGAAGCCCTGAGACTTGAGCAGGGTAGCGAAGATGTTCTTGCCCAGGTCGTGGATGTCATCTTTCAGGGTGGCGAGCACGATTGTACCGAGGGGTTTCGTCGGTCGCGCTCGTGATAGGAAGGGCTCAAGGATAGATACCGCTCCCTTGAAGATCTCGGCGGACAGCATCAACTCGGCGAGGAAGTAGTCGCCTGCCTGGAACCTCTCGCCGACGATGGTCATCCCCCGGCGGCACTCGTCGAGTAGCAGCACGGGGTCGGCGCCGCCTACCGCCCGCTCTTTCACGGTGGCAAGGGCCGCTTCACGGTCAAGCTCTACAATCGATGCGCTGATGTCTGCTGTCATATGCGGTGCTCCTGAAAAAGCCGGTCGTTGCGCTCGCTATCCGACGGTGCTTATTATAGGGCAATTGAATGGCTATGGAAAGGCGCTATGCCCTTCGATGGCATCGTATCGATGCCGATTTGGCGGCACTACGGCAGCCCGCTGTGGCGCCGGTTCCAGTCTATGAACTGGCTGATGGCCCGCGCCGCGCTGTAAACGGAGGTGTAGAAAGGCACCTTATGCTTCACGCATTCATTGCGGGTGATGTCCAGGATGCTGAGGGCGAAGCGGCTCTCCGCCGTGTGAACCGCCACGGCGAGGGGTTTGCCCGACTTGATGAACTCCTGCAGGAAGCGGGCTCGCTGGTCGATGCAGAACTGCCTTATGAAGCTGTTTTCTTCGAACGGCTCGATGTCGGGGGCGATCTGCCAGATGAACATATCGGTCTGGCCCCAGTCGGTGAAGGTTTTGATGACGGGATCCCAGTCTATATGCATCTTGCCCACGTCCACCGGATTACGCAGCATGCTGCCGGCGGTGGGCGCATAGCGCCTGAGCTCGGCTACCATATCTTCGGGGATCGGCGGGAGCTTTAGCCCGCCTCGCTCGCAGTCATCGGCGGCACGCACGCTGGGGCCGCCGCCGATGCCGATAACCACGGCGTCCTTACCTTGGGGCAGCGGCATGAACTGGAAGGTCACCAGCAGGTCGATCATCTGCTCCAGGTCGGGGACGCGGATCGCGCCGGATTGCCGTATCAGTGCGTCCCACACCTTGTCGTCGCCGGCCAGCGCCCCGGTGTGGGAGCTGGCGCCGCGGGTGCCGGCAGCGGTGCCCCCCTTCTTGACCAGGATCACCGGTTTCTTCCCCGCTGCTTCGGCCAGCACCTTTTTCAGGCGGTGACCGTCGCTGGTCCCCTCGATATAACCGGCGATGATGTCGGTCTCCGGGTCATCGGCCAGATACTCCAGCAGATCGCATTCATTGATGTCGCTGGCGTTACCGTAGCTTACCACCTTGCTGAAGCGCACCCCCCGGCTGGCCGCGCCGATGGTGACCAGCAGGGAGTAGCTCCCGCTCTGGGCGATGAGGCCCACCGAACCCGACTCCTCGGGGAAGGTGGGGCAGAAGGAGATGCCCAGCTTGGGGTAGTAGAGGCCCATGCAGTTGGGGCCGATGATGCGGATGCCGCCCTTGCGGGCGATCTGGACCAGCTCGTCCTGCAGCCTGCCCATGTCGTGGACGCCGATCTCGGAAAAGCCGGAGGTATACATGTGGAATACCTTCACCCCCTTGGCGATGCAGTCCTCCAGCAGCTGGCGTGTCGAAGATGCAGGAATGGCGCAGATGACGTGGTCCACCGGCCCGGGGATGTCCCTGACCGTGGGGTAGGCGGTCAGGCCGGACACCGTGGAGGCGTTGGGGTTGACCGGGAATATATCGCCCGTATACCCGAACTTCTTCAGCGGCTCCAGGAACATGATGGTGGCCGGGTTGAAGGCGTTATCGCTCGCACCGACCAGCGCTATGGAGCGGGGGTGGAATATATACTCGAGTGACGTCATTTCACTGGATTTCAGTTCATATCTTGGCTGCCAGCCTGGCTGCCTGGTAGGTTGCGGCTGCCGCATCGCGGGGGGCATCACAGTCGCCGATGGTGTAGACCTCGGGCACGACGTCATCCAGTTCGCGGGCGAGGCTGTCGTTGGGCCGGGCGCCGACGGCCATGATGACCGTGTCGGCGGGCAGGCTGAAGATATCGTCCCCCCAGCCGATAACCACCTTGTCGTCGGTGATCTCCACCGCCGCGGTGTGGATGTACAGCGGGACGCGCAGCTCGATGAGCCGTCTCACCAGGCTGCGGAAGGTCATGCCCTCGAGCTTGCTCCCGTTCTGCCCCAGCCCCCTCAGCGTGGCCAGGCTTACCGCTTGCCCCTGCTCGGCAAGCATTATAGCTACCTCCATGCCGATGAACCGCCCACCGATGACAACCACCTTGCCCGTGGCCTTGGCCTTGCCGGTGATAACATCGTTGGCCTGCACCACGTTCCGTCCCGAGGCCCCGGGGATGTTGAGGACAGCGGGAGAAGCGCCGGTAGCGATAATCACGGCATCAGGCTGAAGCTCGATGACCTTCTCCCTGTTGATGACCACTCCCATTTTAACCGGGACCCCCTCTTTGGATAGGGCCTGCTTGAGATAGGTGGTGAACCGGGAATAGTGTTCCTTGCCCGGCTGAGATGCGGCTATGTTCCACTGCCCCCCCAGCTCGCTGTTCCTCTCGTACAGGGTCACGTAGTGTCCGCGCCGGGCCAGCAGCAGTGCGGCCTGCATGCCGGCTAATCCGCCGCCGACCACCATAACCTTCTTCGGGGTGTTTGTAGGCGGGAAGGGATACTTGCCTTCGCGGTACAGGGAGGGGTTGACCGAGCAGGGGCCAAGCCCGGGATCGGTCCTGATGCAGTTGTTGCAGTACACGCACCAGCGGACCTCCTCGACTCGTCCGTCGCGGAGCTTATTGGGGAGTTCGGGGTCGGCGAGCAGGGGTCGCCCCATGCCGATGAAGTCCATCCTGTGGTCGCTCACCAACCTCTCGCCCAGCTCGGGGCTGATCTTGCCGGCGACGGAAACCGGTATTGAGACCGCTTCTTTGATCTTCTCCGCCAGCGGCACCATGGGCCCCTCCGGGTAGGGATAGGGCGGTATGCTCAGTGAAGCCCAGAACTCCAGCCCGGAGGATACGCTGATGGCATCGGCGCCCGCCTGCTCCAGTATCTGCGCTTGTTGCATGGCCTCATCGATGGTGATGCCGCCGTCGAGATCGTCGGTGGCGTTGATCTTTACTATCAGCGGGAAGCCTTTGCCGGTGACCTCCTTTATACGCTCTACGATGCGCCGGGCGAAACGCGCCCGGTTCTCAACGCTGCCGCCGTAGAGGTCGGTGCGGCGGTTGGTGATGGGGGACATGAAGGTGCTTACCAGACAGCCGTGACAGGCATGCAGCTCGACAGCGTCGGCGCCCGCCCGTTTAACCCGTCGCGCCGCCTGGGCGAAATCCTCGACGTAGCGGTCGATATCCTGTTCGCTGATCTCGGTATATGGCCTGCCGGGCTTGAGCCAGGAGGTTATCGACGGCACCTTGACGGTCATGCCCTCGGGGATGAAGCCGCCGAACGTGATCAGCAGGCCGTAGTGCATCAATTGAACCGAGACCTTGCTCCCGTTCTGGTGGATGGTTTCGGCAATGTTTTTCAGGCCGGGGATGAAGCTGTCATCGTAGATGGCAAGCTCCCACGGCGTTGCCGCATCCCGGCTTACCGCCATGCACTGGGTGGTGATAAGGCCGGCCCCGCCGCGCGCCCTCGCCGCATAGTAGTCGTATGTACGCTGGGTGGGATTGCTCTGCCCGTCGGTGAGCACGGTGCCCATGGCGTTCATGATGAGCCTGTTTTCGAGCTTCAGGCTGCCAATGCTGCCGGGCTGGAATATCGCGGCGAATTTATCCATTCGAGTCCCTTTTAGGTGATTCTGGAGGGCAATCCTAGTCTACAGTATCCGAGAGCGGTGGTCAACCGAGATGACCATCGCTGCATATGGCAGTTGTGCGATATCAGGCAGCGGCAGATGCGATAGATATCGCGTTCCATTTCCTTCTTTGTGGAAGCTGTGCAGAGTACCATGCTGATGATATCGAGTTTATTCAGGGGGGAGTTTCACGATGGTCAGCCAGAAGTTATCGATGGACTTTACCACCTCGATGAACTGATCCAGGTCGATGGGCTTGGTGATATAGCAGTTGGCGTGCTGTTCATACATGCGGTAGATGTCCTCTTGCGCCTTGGAGGTGGTGAGCACCACTACCGGGATGCGCATGAGCTTTTCGTCAGCCTTGATCTCTTCCAGCAGCTCCCTGCCGTCCTTCTTCGGCAGGTTCAGATCGAGCAGGATAAGGTCGGGATGTGGCGCGTCGGAATACTTGCCCTCACGGTTGAGAAATTCCAGGGCTTCGACCCCGTCCTCGGCCACATAGAGTTCGTTGAGCATCTTGCTCTCCTTGAGCGCCTCCTGCGTAAGGCGGATATCGCCGGGGTTGTCCTCGACCAGCAGGATTTTAACGGCGCTGCCCCTCTCATTTCCCTGCATCGTCGGACTCCTTTCTCTCCTTGGGCATTGTGAAATAGAACCTTGCGCCGTTGCCTGGCGTTGAATCCACCCATATCCGCCCACCGTGGCGTTCCACTATCTTCTTGCACACCGCAAGCCCGATGCCGGTTCCCTTGTACTCGCCCTTGCCGTGCAGCCGCTCGAAGATGACGAATATGCGCTCCTTGTATTTAGGATCGATCCCGATCCCGTTATCGCGGAAGGAGAAGACCCAGTCCTCGCCCCGGTCTTCCACCGAGACGTGGACCTCCGGCCGCTTGTTGTCCTGGAACTTGAGGCCGTTGCCGATCAGGTTCTGGAACAGTTGGAGCATCTGGGTGCTGTCGGCAACGATGGTAGGCAGCGGGTCATGGGTCACCACCGCGCCCTTCTCCTCGATGGCTATCTGCAGGTTCGATAGCGCTTTGCGGAGGATATCCTCAGATTCGGTGGGTTCGAAGGGTTTCCCGCGCGTACCGACTCGCGAATATGTCAGCAGTGCCTGGATCATGGCCGCCATGCGGGTTGACCCGTCCACGGCGAAGTCGATGAATTCCTGCGCCTCGGAGTCGAGCTTGTCCTTTGAGCGCCGCTCCAGCAGCTTCAGGTAGCTGGATACCATGCGCAGCGGCTCCTGCAGGTCATGCGATGCCACGTAGGCGAACTGCTCCAGCTCCCGGTTGGAGCGCTCCAGATCCTCCTTGATCTTGACCAGTTTCTCCTCCATCCGTTTGCGCTCGGTTACATCTCTCATGATCCCGATGAGGGCGGTGGGATTGCCCTCGCTGTCGAGCATCATGCCGCTGCTGAGTTCGGCGTCGAAGCCCCGGTTTCCCTTGGCCAGCAGCCGATATGATGTCAGCGTCTGGGTATGCTTGTCGGTCAGGGTCTGGCTCAGGTCGGCCACGACCTTCTCGCGGTCTTCCTCCACGATGAAATCTAAAGCGCTCTTGCCAGCCAGTTCCTCCCTGCTGTATCCGGTCATGTTCATCGTCGCTTCGTTGAATTCCCTGAAATTGCCCTCGAGGTCGATGACCAGTATGCCGTCCCTTACGGAGTCAAACATGGCGCGCAGCTTCTCCTCGGACTCCCGTATCGCTCTCTCAGCACGCTTGCGCTCGGTGATGTCCCGCGCCACGGTGACGGTGCCGATGGGCTGGACGGAGCTATCGTGTATCAAAGAGGAGCTGAAGTCTACCTCCAGCTCTCGGCCATCGCCGACGACGAAGGTGCACTCCGTCAGATCGTCGCTGGGCCCCTCCTCCATCTGTTTCATCAGGCTCTCCACTACCGCCTGGCGGTCTTTCTCGTGGACCACCTCCAGTGCATTGGTGCCGACCCACTTCTCCCTGGGCCAGCCGCTGACGCGGAGCGCCGCATCGTTGACGTCCAGTATAGTTCCCGACATATCGGAGATGATGACCGGGTCCTTGATCGACGCGAATATGCTCTTAAGCTTCTCCGCGGATTCTATCAACTCCTTCTCCATGCGCCTGCGTTCGGTGATATCGTGTGATATGCCGATGACGGCGACCGGTTTGCCGCTGCTGTCACGCATCAGGCCGGTGCTGTGTTCGACTTCAGTCAGGCCGCCGTCCTTTTTCACCAGCTTCAGCGTGGAGTAGTCGATGTAGTCATCGGCCACGCCGACGCTAACCAGCTTGATAGCATTCTCGATGGCTTTCTCCTGATCCTCTTTGGCAACGAAATCGAGGGTGCTCTTGCCTATGAGCTCACCCTTTGTATATCCAAGCATGCTGGCCGCTATTGGATTCGTCTCTATTACAACGCCCTGCAGGTCGACGACCATGATCCCGTCTCTGAGCGCCTCGAATATGAGGCGCTTCTTCTCTTCGGAGTCGCGTAACGCTTGAATCATGCGCTTGCCCTCAGTAACGTCGCGGGCGGTGATGATGAGCCCGGACGGCATGCCGGAGCAGTCGCGGAGGAGGTCGGTGGTGGCCTCTACATAGAACTCTTTCCCTGAGGTAGTTATGAGTGTACACTCCAGGTTAGATGTCCCGCTCCCGGTCTTTGTGGCAAGGGTCTTTTTCATGGCTTTGGTGGCCGCAGCACGGTCCTTGCCCGCGATGAGCTCGGTGACGCTTTTGCCGGCGAGTTCCACGTTGCTGCTGTAGCCCAGCAGCCGGGCGGCAGCCTCGTTGGCGTTGATGATGTTCAGCTCCATGTCGGTGAGGACGAACATGTCACCGATGGTCTCGAACATAATGCGCAGCTTCTCCGCCGTCTTGCGCAGTTCCTCCTGCATGCGCTTGCGCTCGGTGACGTCCCGTTCCACGGCCACGAACCCTGTGGGGTTCCCGTCGGCATCCTTCAACATGGCGGTGCTCATCTCGCAGTCGAAGGTGCTGCCGTCCTTGCGCAAAAGCTTGTACTCGACGTTTTCAATAGCGGTGCCTTCCGCCAGCGATTTCATCATCTCGTTTATCACTTGCTCACGCTCTGCTTCAGGGATGAACTGCATGGCGTCAATGCCGATGAGCTCATCTTTGCTGTCGAACCCCGCCAGACGGAGGACACCCGGGTTAACGTCAACGACCTTGCCCTCGGTATCGATGAGGATGACGCCGTCTTTGATAGCCTCGAAAATCACCCGCAGCTTCTCTGCGGTGTTGCGGATCTCCTCCTGCATCTGCTTGCGCTCGGTGATGTCCCGTTCCACCACTATGAAGCCCACCGGGTTGTTCTCGCCATCGCGCATCATGGAGGTATGAACTTCCAGGTCTATCTTGCGGCCGTCGGCTGAATTGATCGAATACTGCGATATGCTGACGGGCGAGCCTTCGAACAGCGCCTTGGCCAGGTCGTTAGCCACCCGCTCCCGGTCCTCTTCAGCGATGAAATCGAGGCCATTCCTACCGAGGACCTCATCTTTGCTGCCGAATCCAGCTATGCGGACAGCGGCCTCGTTGGTCTCGATAATGGTCCCGCTCATATCGGCGACGACAATACCATCAGCTATCGACTCGAACAGGATATTAAGCTTATCTACCGTCTTGCGCAGTTCCTCCTGCATCTGTTTACGCTCGGTTACGTCGCGGGCGGTTACGATGAGGCCTGATGGCTTGCCGGAGCAGTCGCGGAGCAGGTCGGTGGTGGCCTCGACGTCGAACTCTTTGCCGTTCGCAGAGAGGAACTTGAATTCCGCGGTCGAGGTGCCGCTGCCCTCTTTGGTCTTGAGGGTCTTTTTCATGGTTTTCACTGCAGTGTCACGGGTCTTTTCAAGTATGAAATCGGCGACGGCCTTGCCGGCCAGTTCCTCCTCGTGCTTGTAGCCCAGCAGGCGGGCCGCTGCCTCGTTAACGTTTACGATGTTCAGTTCCATATCGGTAAGGATGAACATATCACCTATGGTCTCGAACATGATGCGCAGCTTCTCCGCGGTCTTGAGCAGCTCCTCCTGCATGCGTTTACGCTCGGTGATGTCCCTGGCTACGGTCACCGTCCCTATTGGATTACCTTCTGCATCCCTCATCAGGGCAGCAGTGAAGTCCACTTCAAGCTCCTTGCCTTCACTCAGAATGAAAGTGCACTCCGCCGACTCCATGGCCAGTTCGCCTTCAGCCTGTTTCATGATGCTCTCTATAGCAGCGGCGCGGTCCTTCTCTGCCAAAACCTCTACCGCATTCTTGCCGGCGAATTCCTCCCTGGTCCAGCCGCTTATCTGGAGAGCCGCATCGTTCACTTCCAGGATTGCCCCGCTCATGTCAGAGACGATGACCGCATCCTTGATGGAATCAAACATGATGCGCATCTTCTCCGCGGTCTTTCGCAGCTCCTCCTGCATGCGCTTGCGCTCGGTGATATCGCGCTCCACCGCGATGAACCCGGTGGCGTTGCCATCGGCATCATGCAGGGCGGAGATATTCAGTTCTATATCGAACTCAGCCCCGTCCTTTTTAATCATGGTGTACTCCAGGTGCTCGGCAGCCTGTCCTGTCTCCAGGAACTTGGTCAGCTCTTCCACCAGACTGGGGCGGTCCCTCTCTGATATAAATTCAACCGGATTCTTGCCGCTGATCTCTTCCAGGCTGTCATATCCGGCCATGTGGAATGCCGCGTCATTGCCTTCTATGATACTGCCCATCGTGTCGGTAACGACGATGCCGTCTTTTATGGAGTTGAACATGGTGCGTAGCTTCTCCTCCGATGCCCTCACTGCCTCCTGCATTCGCTTGCGCTCGGTGACGTCACGGGTGGTGATGATGAGGCCGACGGTCTGCCCGGAGCAGTCTCTCAGTATCTCGGTATTCGACTCCACTTCCAGCTCCGTGCCGCCTGCGGAGAGCATGGTGTACTCCATTATCTCGGAGCCGTCCTGGCCGCTGAGCGCCTTGGCCATATCGACGGCGACCCTGGCGCGGTCCTTTGCAACCACTGGGTCCAGGGCATTTTTACCTATCATCTCCTCCCTGTCGGCATAACCCAGCAGGCGGGCGGCGGCATCGTTTACATTGGTCAACTTAAGGTCCATATCGGTGATGAACAGCATATCACCGATGGACTCGATAACGGTGCGCAGCTTCTCCGCCGATTTCTCCAGCTCAGCCTGCATGCGCTTGCGCTCGGTTATGTTTCTGATAACGCCGACAAAGCCGGTGAGGTTGCCTTGACTATCATGCAGAATAGAGGTTGCCAGTTCAGCATCGAACTCCCTCCCGGTCGAGGTTGCCATCGCGAATTCCAATACGCCGGGGGTCTTCCCCGTCTCCAACGATTGTGATATGGCGTCGGCGCACTTCTGGCGGTCTCGCTCGGTGATGGTGTCCATGGCGTTTTTACCGATGAGTTCTTGCTTACTGCTGTACTCGAACATGTGGACCGCGGTATCATTCGCATCGGTGATATTGCCGAATATATCGAGGACAATGACGCCATCACTCATAGACTCTAGTACGGAGTTGAGTTTCTCTGCGGATTTTTTAATCTCTTCCTGCATGCGTTTGCGCTCACTTATATCGCGTGCGGTGATGATTAGGCCCACCGTCATGCCGGTGCAGTCGTGCAATATCTCGGTGTTGGCCTCCACATCGAACTCCTTACCGTCGGAGGATACCAGGGTGTATTCCGTGGTGTGGCCACTCTCCTTCCCCGCTAGGGCCTTGCCCATGTAAACTGTGATCCGGGCGCGGTCCTTCTCCGCGATTGGGGCTGTGGCGCTCTTGCCGACCAGCTCGTCCTCACTGCCGTAGCCCAGCGCACGAAGGGCGGCCTCATTCACATTGACGATGTTGAGATCGAGATCGGTGATGAAGAGCATGTCCCCGATGGACTCAATGATGATCTGCAGCTTCTCCGCCGCTTTCTCCAGGTCCGCCTCCATCCGTTTGCGCTGGGTGATATCCCTGCAGATGGTGATGGTACCCACGGGTTTACCAGAGCTGTCGTTGATGAAGGAAGAGCTGAAGTCCACCTCTATCTCGGAGCCGTCCGTTGCGACAAAGGTGCATTCCGTCATCTCCGGAGTGCCGCCTTCCATCTGTTTCATCAGGCTGTCTATTGCGGCCTGACGGTCTTTATCGGCGATGATCTCGATAGCGTTTCGCCCGATGAAATCCTTTCTGCTGCACTTACTGATCTGCAGCGCCTTATCGTTTACTTCCATTATGGTGCCCTGCATGTCGGAGATGACAATAGCATCCTTGATCATGTTTAGCAGGGGGCGCAGCGGCTCGATAGCTTGCAGCAGGGCCTGGCTGGGGTCCTTATATTCCCCTGTTGTAGCAGCTACACTGTCTTGAGCCTTGCTGCTGGAACGGCGACGTTTCTGGTTGCCCTTTATTGTGCTCATCTCCACACCCTCCTGGTGATACTGTCCGGGGGCTTAGATGCGGACGGTGAACAGTATCATCATAGCATATTATAGCATAACATACATTAAAAAAATACAATAGAATAATATATGCGGTGAAAAACTTTGTCAATACGTTTGCGGTGTCGAGCCAGGAATACGCGGAGACCGTCTCCATGGGGGTAGCGGTCATCGCTGGATTCTAACGGTGAGAAGATAGGATGGCTTAAAACCGGTATCGGCTCATCAACCGGATGGGCGGCAACAACTGAAAATCGATGCCGGGAGGGCGTACGGGCAACTGGAGCATCCGTGTAGAACTAGGATATAGGTTTGAAGTACCTGATGTCCAAGATGCTGGCTACACGCTCTCTCTTGGGCTTGAAGACCGCCTGAACCCTCATGCCGATCGAAAGCTTCTCCGGTTCGACCTCGCCCAGCATGTGCGCGAACCCGCTGTCGGCGCCGTCCAGTTGTATTACCGCGTACACGACCGGGGGTTCTACCGGCTGCATTACAGGCTTGGTCTCGTAGTCGATGGAATATGTCAGCACGGTTCCCTTGTCGCCGACCTCCACCCATTCATCGATCTGGGCGAAGCATTCCGTACAGACCGACCTGGCGGGGACATAGACGCGGTTGCATTTGGAACAACGCATGCCAAGGATCATCCCTTTGTCCCTTAACGTCGTCAGGAACCTGCTTCCCACCGCGCCGGCGGAATACGTGTTCGGTATATATATCTGGCCATGGTACAGCCAGACATCCATTCCCTCGAGTTTCTCGGTTACCATCTGCATCTCTTTGCCCTCCTACTCCTCTATCGTCCTGAAGTAAAGTATGTCCTGCACACCCTGTCCGCGCTCGTTGTAGTCCTCTTTCCACACCGCCTGCACCCGCATCCCCTCCTTCAGCTTCTCCCGGTCCTTCTCCTCCAGGAAATGGCGGTAGAAGGTGCCGTTGTCCAGCAGGATGGTGGCCGAAGGGTAGGGGTTGGCCCACTTCTCCCCGTAGTGCGGGTCCCACAGCGGGTAGACAAGGTAGGTGTACTGGTAAACGGTGCCCGTCTGGGGCAGCTCGGCCCAGTCCCAACCCATGTCCACCTTGCACTTGGGGCAGACCGGCGTCGGCGGCAGCCAGATGTACTGGCATTTGGGGCATCGGTTCCCCACCAGCTTCTTGTTCTCCTTGGCCTCGGCATAGACCTTGCCCAGGTACTTGCCCGTTGACCAGTCGTATGGCCGTGGCGCTTTGTACGCTATGCGGATGTATTCCGGTTCTTTCGCCATATCATTGCCTCCTATACCGACCTCTTGAGCAGGAACATCGCCGTCCAGTTGGGGCCACCGAGGGCGGTGGCGATGGCCGTCTTGACGTCCCGCGTGGCCTGATGCTCGCCGGCATCGCCCCGGACCTGGAGCGCGGCTTCAGCGACGCGGATGACGGGGGTGGCGCCGATGGGGTTGGTGGCTATCACGCCGCCGGAGCAGTTCACCGGGAACTCGCCCTCTATCTCGGTTATCCCCTTCTCGATGAGCTTCCACCCTTCACCATCGCCGCAGAAGTGGAGGTGCTCATAGAGGTTCATCTCCTCCCAGTTGGAAGGCTCGTAGATCTCCGCCAGGTCTACCTGCTTCCTCACATCGGTTATATTGTTACGCTTGTATATCTTCTCGCAGGCCACGTGCTGGGTGTAGGTCTCCTCACCGGTGGGGTCGCCGAAGACTCCGGCGCGGAACGGCTCCTGGTGCACCACCTCGTAATCAACCAGCCAGACCGGCTTCTTGTGGATCTTCCTGGCCTTCTTCTCCGAGGCCAGTATCAGCACGCAGGCGCCGCAGGACTGGGGACAGAAGTCCATCAGCCTCAGCGGCCATACCAGATAGGGCGACTGCATCACCTCGTCGATGCTCTTCAGCCCCAAACGCAGGTGGGCATTTTCGTTGCGGCAGGCGCCCTTGTCGGCCTTGAGCCGCACCATAGCGGCGTGCTCCTCCTTGGCCCCGGAGGTCTTCATATAGGCCAGCGCCTGCTTGGCGAACTCGCCGATGGCGCCGGTGGCGGCCCCCTTGGCCCAGTTCGGCACGGCGGCTGCGGTTATGGCTGCGGTAGTGTCGCCACAGTCCTGCTTCTCGAAACCGATGGCCATGGCCACATCGAAGAGGCCGGAGGCCACCATGCTGAAGGCTTCGACGACCACCGAGCCGCCGGTGGTGCCGCCGGTGTTGACCTTGAACCCCGGCTTTCCGATGGCCCCGACCTCGGCAGCCATCCCGTGGTCGGGCAGGAATATGCCCTCGAAGGTCTCCATATTGCCGAAGAACATGGACTCGATGTCCTTGATGCTCAGGTTGGCGTCGGCCAGTGCTGCCCTGACCGCCTCGCCCACCATCTCCGGCTGGTTTACGTCGTTCCTTTGGCTGGTGTGATGCGTCTGTCCTATGCCTACTATAGCTACTCTGTTCGCCATATCTTCCTCCGACTACATGTTGCCCAGTATCATAACCGCCTGATGCTGCCCGCACATCCCGGTGTATCCGTGGGCCAGCGCCGTCTTGGCTCTCTTCACCTGCCGGTCACCCGCCTCGCCGCGTAACTGCAGCGTCGCCTCGATGACGCGCGCCATCCCGGCCACACCGTTGGGGTTGCCCGCCAGCACCCCGCCCGACGGGTTGAGCGGGAGCCTGCCTCCCATCTTAACGGTGCCGGATTCCACCAGCTTCCCGCCCTGACCACGGTCGCAGAAACCGAGCCCCTCCAGCCACAGCGGCTCCTGGTAGGAGTACTCGGTTGAAATCTCAGCGACGTCAAGCTCTTTAACCGGATTGCCGATGCCGGCCATGCTGTAGGCCTTCTTCGCGGCCTGCGTCAGGGCATCGCAATCGGCCAGGTCGCGGTCTCCGAGGTAATGCGCCTCGTAGCTGTTGTAAGCGCCCAGTATCCATACCGGCTTCTTGGTCAGTTTCTTAGCCCTGGACTCGGATGCCATTATCATGGCGCAGGCGCCGTCCGATATGGGCTTCATATCAAGCAGCCTGATAGGGGAGATGACCATCCTGGAGCCGAGGACATCGTCCACGGTGAGGTCCAGCGGCTCCTGAGCCAGCGGGTTGTTCCTGGCATTGGCGCGGTTGCGAACTACGACTTTGGCACATTGCTCCGGCGTTATACCGTATTTGTACATGTATCTCTTAGCCTGCATCGCCGCTGCCGATGTGAAATCCAGCCCCAGCTGCCGCATGAAGATGGGGTCCAGGGCGGCGTTCTCGATCAGGCTCTTGTCGGCCTGGGATTCCTTGGTGTGGGCTTCGAGCAGGATAAGGTCGTGATGTCCGGAGAGGATCTGAGCCATGGCTGCATAGACGGCGTTCAGCCCGTCCTCGGAGATATTGTCCTCATGGCTTAAATGCGCTCCCACAACGTGCTGAATGTTCATGCTGGATATGGTCCTGCCGTCCCAGAAGTCCTGCGAGCAGGTGACGGCAGACCCGATCTCGGACAAGGTGACGCCGGTCTCATCCAGCACCTGCTTTATGGCCTCGTAGGCCAACTCCTCCTCGTTGACGTCGGCCCTGCAGGCGGCGTACTTCGTCTGGGCCACGGCCACAATTGCCACTCTTTCTGCCATATGTGTCTCCTTCCTCAGGCGTTGCCATCTATATTTCAAGCGTCTTATGCACAAAGAGCGGGCTCACGCCTCAACAGAAACGCCAGCCCGTTGTATTCCGTTCACCTGATTGGTATTGTCCCGCTAGACACTACAGCTATGTTATCCCAACCGCAAGCCGGCTGTCAAGGCTTATGGTATAAACGCGATTAGAATTAAGTAAAATCACTCACATTTCCCCAATTACGAGTGCTTTAGATTGGCCTCCGACATATCGCGCGTGATTCGGGTTCCGACTCGCCCAGAGCTTGACATCCCTAACGTAATTCAAGCATAATAACCGCTTGGGGCTAAGCCCGAAAATAAACAGGAGATGCGAATGATAGGAATAACATCGTATGGCGCCTACATCCCGTGGCACCGGTTAGACCGGCAGCAGTTCCTGAAAGCCTGGGAGTTTTTCGCCATCCCCGGGGAGAGGTCGGTAGCGTACTTCGATGAGGATAGCGTTACCATGGCCGTGGAGGCCTCGATGAACTGCCTCAAGGACTTCGATCCGCAGAAAGTAGACGGCCTGTACTTCGCCACCACCACGGCGCCCTATAAGGAGAAATCGAGCGCTACCACGATGGGCCTGGCGCTCAACATGCGCGATGACATCCGCACCGCCGATGTCGGTGCGACGTTGCGCTGCGGCACGACGGCGATGGCGATGGCGCTGGATGCGGTCAAGGCCGGTGCGGCCGGCAGCGTGCTGGTGGCGGTATCCGATTGCCGCGTGGGGGCGCCTGCCGGCATGGCTGAGCAATCGCTGGGCGACGGCGCGGCTGCATTCCTGATAGGCAAGGATAAAGTCATAGCAGAGGTCGTGGAGTACTGCTCCCTGTCCGATGACCTGGCCGCCACGTGGAGGTCCGAGAGCGATAGCTTCGTGCGCTCGTGGGAAGACCGCATGACGATGGACGAGGGCTACTCCAAGATAGTCCCGCAGATCATCACCAAGATTCTGGATAAATGCGGCCTCAAGGCGGGCGACCTGGCCAAGGTGGTGTTCGATCCCCCGGGGGACGCCCGCAGGCACGGGAAAGTGGTGGCGCAGATGGGATTTACTGCGGAGCAGGTGCAGGACCCGTTCGGCTTCTTCCTGAATGTGGGGATGACCGGCAGCGCGATGGCGCCGATGATGCTGGCGGCCGCACTGGAGACAGCCAAGCCCGGGGACAAGATCCTCTTCGTGGGCTGTGCTAACGGTGCTGATGCCTTCGTGTTCCAGGTGACCGACGCGATAAAGAAGCTCCCCGAACGGCGCGGCGTAACCCAGCACATGCTGGTCAAGAAATCATTTAGCAACTATGCAAGCCTGCTCAAATGGCGCGATGCCATACCCATCGAGGCCGCCAGGCGCCCTGAGAAACAGCATATTCGCCTGTCCGCCAACTGGCGCGACAGAAAGGTATTGCTCGGTCTGTGGGGCGTGAAGTGCCGGAAGTGCGGCACGCCGCAATACGACAACGGCGCGATGAGCACCCCGCCCATCAGGGTCTGCGCCAAGTGTCAATCGCAGGATGATTTCGATGACTACTGCTTTGTGGGGAAGACGGCCACGGTCTTCAGCTATACCCACGACCAATTGGCTCCGGTGGTGGACCCGCCGGCATCCGTGGTGCTGGTAGAGTTCGAGGGCGGCGGCAGGGCATTCTTCGACCTCACCGATCGTGATCCCGATGAGATCAAGGTGGGAACGAAGGTCGAGTTGACCTTCAGGAAGCTGCAGTCCGACCGGGGGCTCACCAACTACTTCTGGAAAGTCCGGCCGGTGAGGTTTTAAAGGAGGCGAAAGATGTCAGGAAGTATTAAAGATAGAGTTGCAATAGTAGGTATGGGCTGCACCAAGTTCGGTGAGCTGTGGGGCAGGGGCCCCAGCGACCTGATCATCGATGCGGTCAGCGAGGCATACCAGGACGCCGGTGTCGAGTCCAAGGACATCGAGGCGGCGTGGGTCGGCACCCTGTTCAGCGGCAACGGCGGCCGGGCACTGAGCGAGCCGCTGAAGCTGCAGTATATCCCGGTTACCCGGGTGGAGAACGCCTGCGGCTCGGGGCATGAGGCCATCAGGGGTGCGGCCTATGCCATCGCCGCCGGCATCTACGATGTATGTCTGGCGGTGGGCTTCGAGAAGCTGAAGGATGAGGGCATGAGCGGTCTGCCGGGCATGGAGAACCGCACCAACACGCATTACCAGTCGAGCATGCCCGGGGTGTTCGCCATCATGGCCACCAGGTACTTCGACCGCTACGGGCTGAGCCCCGAGGAGGGCAAGACCATGCTGGCCAAGATATCGGTCAAGAGCCACAAGAACGGGATGCTCAACCCCAAGGCGCACCTGCGGCGGGAGCTGACCATCGAGCAGGTGTTGAACGCGCCTCTCATCGCCTGGCCGCTGGGGCTGTTCGACTGCTGCGGCGTGTCCGACGGTGGCTCGGCCGCCGTGCTGTGCCGCGCCGATATGGCCAAGAAGTTCCGCCCCGACCCGGTATATATAAAGTCCCTCCAGATTAGCGCCAGCCCTACCTCGGGGCGGATGACATCCGACTTCGACTATACACACGTGGAGGAGGCTTACCGCGCCGGCATCGCCGCCTATAAAGAGGCAGGGGTGAAGGATCCGCGCAAGGAAGTGAGCATGGCGGAGGTGCACGATTGTTTCTCCATCACCGAGGCGGTTACTATGGAGGACATGCAGTTCAGCCCACGGGGGAAGGTGAAGGAGGATATCGAGGCGGGCACGTTCCAGCTCGACGGCGCGCTGCCGGTGCAGCCCGACGGGGGGCTGAAGTGCTTCGGGCACCCCATCGGCGCCTCCGGCATCAGGATGATATACGAGCTGTACCTCCAGCTGCAGGGCAGGGCGGACAAGCGCCAGATCAAAGACCCCAAGCTGGGCCTGGCCCACAACATGGGGAACGAGCCGTACGCGCCGGTGGTCAGCGTCTGCCTGGTTGGTTTGTAGAGGCTGCCTGCTGCGCTCACCGTCGGCAATAGGCGATCGTGACAGATGGCGGGGAGGTTTGCCTCCCCGCTTTTCTTTTCGGGAGGCGTCTGATAATAGTCTGGTCGATCGTGTCGACAAACATGGGTGAGGGCGGTATTTTCGGGTGACAGGATCAACACAGTTGCGGTGGTGTCCCTTTGTTGCTACAATCTTGCTATGTGGGGAATACAAACGTTTTGAATCAGGAGAACAACGGATGGCAGATATCGAGCAGTTGCGCAGGAAATTCGATGAGTCACCGTGCGCCATGTTCCTGGGCATGAAGCTTGAGGAACTGTCTGAGGGCTACGCCAAGGTGAAGCTCGAATTGAGGGAGGAGTTCCTGAACTGGGATAACATGATACATGGGGGCATAATAGCAACGTTGCTGGATCAGGCCTTCGGCTGTGCCTGCAACACGATGGACAACATCCATGTTGCGATACAGATGAACATCCATTTCCTGTCAGCGGCGCCGGTAGGTGAGACCATCTACGCGGAGTCCAGGATCATCCGCGCCGGCAAGCGGGTGGGAGCATCCGAGATGACGGTCAGCGATTCCGAAGGCAAGGTGATCGCCCGCGCCAGCGGGGCCACGGTATCGATGGGACCCAGGGCTTGATATGGATTGGCGTGGCAGAATGCGGCATATGTGCTGGATATAACACTGGTGAGGTACTAAGTGATGATCGTTGAGATGAGCAAAGGCGCTACCGAAGAACAGGTCGAACACGTGGTGGAACGGGCTCACTCCTACGGCTTCGAGGTGCAATTGAACCTGGGCACCGAGAAGACGGTGGTGGCCATCTTGGGGGGCAATACCGGTAAGGTGCAGACGGACGTGTTCGCCGTTCTGCCGGGCGTGGAGAGCGTAACCCGGGTGATGAAACCGTATAAGCTGGCCTCCAGGGAGTTCCACCCCAGGGCGAGCAAGGTGAACGTTTCCGGTGTCGAGATCGGCGGGCAGCGGGTGATAGTGATGGCCGGCCCGTGTGCCGTGGAGAGCGAGGAGCAGCTGATGGAGACGGCCAAGGGGGTCAAGGAGTGCGGGGCTGCGATCGTCCGGGGAGGTGCATTCAAGCCGCGCACATCGCCGTTCAGCTTCCAGGGCTTGGAGGAGGATGGCTTGAAGCTGCTGTCGAAGGTAAAGTCTGATGTCGGCATGCCTGTCATCACCGAGGTGCTCGACACCCCGCATATTAAGATGATCGCCGAGCACGCAGACATACTGCAGGTCGGTGCTCGCAACATGCAGAACTTCGCACTATTGAAGGAGCTGAGCAAGCTGCGGCACCCCATACTGTTGAAACGAGGCCTGTCTGCCACCGTATCAGAGTGGCTCACCGCAGCCGATTATCTGCTGGCCGAGGGCAATCGGCGGGTGATACTGTGCGAGCGCGGGATCAGGACCTTCGAGGACAGCGTCAGGTTCTCGCTGGACATCAGTTCGATCTCGGTGGTCAAGCAGATCAGTCACCTGCCGATAATAGTGGATCCCAGCCACGCATCGGGGCACTTCGCGTATGTGCCGAGCATCGCCAAGGCGGCCATCGCGGCTGGTGCCGACGGGTTGCTGATAGAGGTGCACCCCAACCCGCAGGAGGCCCTGGTGGACAGCCTGCAGGCGCTGACCATCCCCAACTTCGAGCGGCTGATGGCGGAGCTGAGGCCTATAGCCGAGGCTGTCGGCAGATATATTTAAGCCCCGTCCGGGGTGACTTGATAGAGCCATTGAATCGGTGCCCATCAAGCATCGGGAGGTTACAGTCCATGGCGATTTCTGAAAAGTTGAAACAGCAGATGGCGGGGGGCGGCTGGATCAGGAAGATGTTCGAGGAGGGGATCGCCCTCAAGCAGAAGTACGGCGAGAGCAACGTCTTCGATTTGACGCTGGGCAATCCGGTGATGGAGCCGCCGCAGGCGTTCCGCGATGAGCTACGGCGCTGGGTTGAGCAGCCGCAGGCAGGGATGCACCGCTACATGCCCAATGCCGGTTACCCGGAGACCCGCTCCGCGGTCGCCGAGCACCTCTGCGCTGCGACTGGCCTGCCGTTCACCCTGAACGAGATAGTGATGACCTGCGGCGCCGCCGGCGCGCTTAACGTAACATTGAAGACGATCCTTAATGCCGGCGATGAGGTCATCATATTCGCCCCGTACTTCGTGGAATACGTTTATTACATCGATAACGCCGGGGGGGTGCCGCAGATCGCGCAAACGGACGAGCGGTTTCAACCTGATCTGAAGGCTCTGGAGAAGTGCATAACCCCTCGAACCCGGGCGGTGGTGATAAACTCGCCCAACAACCCCACCGGCGTGGTCTACGGGCGCGATGTCCTGGCGGGCATCGGCGAGTTGCTGGCCAAGAAGGAACGGGAATACGGGAGCGAGATATTCCTCATCAGCGATGATATCTATCGCAAGCTGGTGTACGACGGGGTGGATTGCCCTTACGTGTTTCAATTCCATCCCCGCAGTATTATCGCCACCTCCTACTCGAAAGACTTAGCCTTGCCGGGCGAGCGCATCGGATACATCGCGGTAAGCCCCAGCTACGACGGCAGGGCGGAGCTGGTGAACGGCATGGTGTTCTGTAACCGCACCCTCGGCTTCGTGAACGCGCCGGCGCTGATGCAGAATGTGGTCAGGGTGTTGCAGGACACATCCGTTGACATAAAGGATTACGAACAGAAGCGGGACTTCCTGTACGGCAGCCTTAAGGGGATGGGATACTCTATGGTCAAGCCTGAGGGCGCGTTTTACATGTTCCCCAAGTCGCCCATCGATGATGATGTAAGCTTTGTAAGTGAACTGCAGAAGCACAACGTGCTGGTTGTCCCGGGTAAGGGGTTCGGCGCCCCGGGTTACTTCCGCATATCCTACTGCGTGGAGGACCGGGTGCTTGAGGGGTCGCTGGCGGGGTTCAGGGCGGTGGCGAAGGAGTTTGGGTTAGGGTAGAGTTAGTGGTGGGTTAAAGTGACTTATTATAAGCTGTTTTCCCAACACTGTATCATCTTGGTCTGGCGTGCATTGCCATAACATTATACACAGATGGTAGTGTGGTTAGCATTCTTGAATGATCCATTTCGTTAAGCTTGAGATGTGTTTCGTCCTCCCACTCTTGAATGTCAGCTACCATGCGATTGATAACATCTCCAAGGTCAACAGTATTGAAAACCTTGAGCCATTGCTTGCTGTCTATTGGCAAGACAACCTCAGGCAGTACGGCAAAAAGGATTTTACTTGCTCCCACAAGGCCGTAGGATGTTTCTCCCATGGTGAGTGGCAAGAGTCGTTTTGTCATCCTCCAGATCTTTGCTATCAATCTTTCGCGCTTGGGTTTGCTTAATTCTAAGAGGTACCTATCCCTGGGAAAACCACTATGGGGTACCGATTTGCGTATTTCTAACAGATCATCTCCAATCTCATTCCAGCACTTGAGCAATATCTCTTTGCCATTCACCTTGCCGTTTCTTGCTATGCCTACGCTTTTGAAAGGACCGCCTCTGTTCATTCCAAAGTTGGATAGTATGCGGGCTGTACATGTAGCAAATACTTCTCCATCTTTCTCCAATCCTATAGACTTCTCGATTATTTCCTGTGTTGCTTTCTTGTAGCTAAAATTAGCTATTAATTCACGCATTTTAGCAAGAGTTATCGTATTGCCTTCGAGGTCGTACAGCAGTAGGTTTTTGGAACCCATCTCACGTCCCATCCGCCAGTTCCAATTTTATTACGTTCGAATATAACTGGAGCGTTCTATTTGCCGGCCAGTTGCGCCTTGAGTATCTCCTCCGCCTTGTCGATGTCGCTGGGTTTGAAAACGACCGTGGCCTTGCTATCGGCCCCGCGCTCGATGTAGGCGTAGAAGTACTTGATGTTGATGCCGGCTGCGGACAGGGGGGTGACGACACTGTTCAGGAGCCCGCCCGGAACGTCGGGGATGTTGTAGCTGAGCAATGCGTCAACCCTTGCGGTGAAGCCAGCCTGGCGGATGTGCTGTAACCCTTTGTCCGCATCGTCCACTATCATGCGGACTATGCCGAACTCCGCGGTATCGCTTACCGACAGGGCGAGTATGCTCACCTTTTCCTTCTCCAGGGCTTCGAGGATAGACTGCAGGTGCCCCGGCTGGTTCTCTATGAATACGGATATCTGCTTCCTTCTCATTTGATCCCTCCACGGGCTTTTTCTATTTGTTAACCTTCTGGAGCCCCATTTCCCTTGTCATTGCCCGACTCGATCGGGCAACCCAGACCACTGGATCATCCGGTCAAGCCGTATGATGACATGCTGGTGCGTATTAATTTGTCAAGTTCGCTCACTGTCATTGCCCGACTCGATTGGGCAACCCAGACTGCTGGATCATCCGGTCAAGCCGTATGATGACCTGAGGGTGCGTATTCACTTGTCAAGTTCGCTCACTGTCATTGCCCGGCTCGGTCGGATGGCTCGGACTGCTGGATCATCCGGTCAAGCCGCATGATGACCTGAGGGTGCGTATTCATTTGTCGATTTCGCTGCGGTCAACTATTTATCTCGCTGCGGTCCATCACGCGTTTGGCCTTGCCCTCGGTGCGCGCGATGGTCCTCGGCTCTACCAGCTTGATGCGTGGCGAGATGTTCAGCACGCTCTCCAGCTCTCCGCGGAGCTTTTTGCCCAGGGCTTCCATCTTGCCGATCTCGTCGGAGAAGACATTCTCGGAGACCTCGACCCATATCTCAAGCTCATCGGACTTGAAGCCTTCCTTGCGGTCCACCACTATCAGGTAGTGCGGCTCAACGCCCTCTACCTCTAGCAGCACGCTCTCGATCTGCGACGGGAAGACGTTGATGCCCTTGATGATAAGCATATCGTCGCTGCGTCCCATCACCCGCGACATGCGGGCCATGGTGCGCCCGCACTTGCAGGTCTCGGTGTTCAGGCTGACCAGGTCCCTGGTGCGGAACCGTATCACTGGCTGGGCCTCCTTGGTGAGGGTGGTTATCACCAGCTCGCCTAACTGGCCGGGAGGCACGTGCTCTCCTGTAGCGGGGTCGATAACCTCGGCCAGGAAATGGTCCTCCCAGATGTGCATGCCGCACTTGTGCTCGCACTCCACCGATACGCCGGGCCCGATGACCTCGGTCAGGCCGTATATGTTGATGGCTGATATGCCCAGCTTCGTCTCGATCTCGTTCCGCATCTGCTCGGACCATGGCTCGGCGCCGCAGACGCCGAGGCGCAGCTTGGTCTCGCGGAAGTCTACGCCCATCTCCCTGGCGGTCTCGTACAGTATGATGGCGTATGAAGGGGTGCAGGTGATGACGGTGGTGCCCAGGTCCTGTATCATCAGGATCTGGCGTTTGGTGTTCCCGGTGCTGGTGGGGATCACCATGGCCCCCAGCCGTTCGGCACCGTCGTGGAAGCCGAGACCGCCGGTGAACAGGCCGTACCCGTAAGCGTTCTGCAGGACGTCGTCTTTGGTTGTGCTGGCGGTGGCCAGTATCCGGGCCATTATCTCCGCCCAGGTGTCGAGGTCGCCCTGGGTGTAGGGGGCGATTATCGGCTTGCCGGTGGTGCCGCTGGAGGAGTGTATCCGAACCACCTCCTCGAGGGGAACCGCCGTGAGGCCGAACGGGTAGTTGTCCCTGAAATCGATCTTGCTGGTAAACGGCAGCCTGGTGAGGTCGGCCAGGGTATGGATATCATCGGGGGTAATGCCTTTCTCCTTCAGTGTCCGCTGATAGAACGGCACCCTCTCATAGACATAGCTGACCTTGTCCCTGAGGCGTTCCAGTTGCAGCTGCTCCAGCGCCTCACGCGGCATAGTCTCGATCTGTGGCTCGCGCATCATGTCCCGCTCTCCTTTGATTCGATAATGGCTTTAGCCTCAGCCGCACCCCTGGTAAAGGCATCCACGCTGGATTCCACAAACTTGGGCGGCAGCCGCTGGCGCATGATATCGGTCCAGGCCTCGGGGGGCAGTGGCAGAAACTGAGATAGGAAGCCCAGCATGGCCATATTCATCGCCCTGGGGTTGCCGGTTTCCTGGGCGATCCTCGCCGACGCAGTCATGTACACCCTGTCCGTGTATTGCAGCAGGATACGCTTAACCTCATCTGCAGAGGGGTACGGCACCTTGCCGCCGGCGATGGAGACCGGTATGACGGTCACGTCGGCGACGATGGCCACACCGCCCGGCTTCAGATACGGGGCCCACCGCGCAGTCTCAAGCTGCTCGAAGCCCATCAAGAAATCGACCTCGCCCTTCTTGATCATCGGCGAGAACACATGCTGTCCCCATCGGACGTGGCTCAACACACTCCCGCCGCGCTGGGCCATCCCCAGCGTGTCCGTCTTCTTGACGTCATAGCCGTTCTCCACCCCTACCTCGGCCATGCCGTCGCTGGCCAGTATCACCCCGTGGCCGCCGACGCCCACCATCATAACGTTGATGTCGTTCATGATTCGACCTTCGTAATCGCTTCTTGCACGCAGACCTGTGCGCAGACGCCGCAGCCGGCACACGCCTCGGCATCTATACGCACCACGTCTCCGGAGACGAACAGGGCGGGGCATCCCAGGTCCATGCAGTCGAAACAGCCGGCGCACAGGTCGGCATCGACTTCGTAGGGTGCGGCCTTGGCCCGCACCGCCAGCCGGCAGGCACCCCGGGAGATGATAACCGATGGCCCGTCGCTAGCGATGCATCGTTTAATGGTGGCCTCCAGGGAGGCGATGTCGAACGCGCTCACCACGTTGACATCCTCGATCCCGATGCCCTTAACCAGCGACTCCAGCTCCACCCTCCCCCCTTTGACCCCCCGCGCCGAGACGCCGGTGCCGGGGTGCCCCTGGTGCCCGGTCATCGCCGTGGTCTCGTTGTCCAGTATGATCACCGTGATATTACCTTGATTGTATACCACATCGATCAACCCGGTTATGCCCGAGTGCATGAAGGTGGAGTCGCCCAGCACGGCCACGATCTTGTTGGGGACGCCGGCCTTCTCCAGCCCCAGCGCCTGCCCGATGCTGGCCCCCATACAGGCACAGGTATCCAGCGCCGCCAGCGGCGGATAGACCCCCAGGGTATAACAACCGATATCGCTAGTGACGATTAGCTCGTCGGCAGCAAGTTCCTTTCCCGTTTCTGCGGACTTGAACCCCAGCTTGCGCAGCACGTACTCCGCGGCCACGTGGGGACAGCCGGCGCACAGTTGAGGGCGCCGTAACGGCAGCTGCGGCGCAGGCGTTTCGGGCTTCTTCGCCGGCTGCTGCGGGGCCGGTATCAGGCCTGCCTCGACAGCGCCGTTCTCCACTATCTCCGGGTTAAGCTCGCCGATGATCGGTATGAAATCCTTTCCGAAAACGTCGATCCCCATGCGGCGCACCTCATCCTCGATATAAGGGTCGAGTTCCTCTACCACGATGACCCTGTCCACCTCGCCGGCGAATTTGCGTATCAGGTCTGCGGGAAACGGATAGAGGGTCGTCAGCTTGAGATGGGAGGTGTCCCTGAACACCTCACGGGCATACTGGTACGCCACCCCGCAGGAGATAACCCCCAGACTGCGGTCGGCAAGCAGCATCTGGTTGTGCGGGAAGCCCTCGAAATAAGCCTTCAGTTTCTCGATGCGCTCCTCCATCGAATGCCGCCGCACGCGGGCGTTGGATGGCACCATCACGTATTTCTGGGGGGCGCGGGTGAATCCGGCCCGCCTGGAGGCGTTTTCCCGCTCTCGGCTGACATCAACCACTGTCTTGCAGTGGGATATCCTGGTTGTGGCACGGAACAGCACCGGCGTGTCGAACTGCTCGCTGATGTCGAAAGCCAGAAGCATCAGGTCGTAGGCCTCCTGGCTGTCGGTGGGCTCCAGCATGGGCACCTTGGCGAATCTGGCGAAGTGGCGGTTGTCCTGCTCCCCCTGCGAGCTGTGCTCCCCGGGGTCGTCGCAGGATACCACCACCAGGCCGCCGACTATGCCGGTGGTCGATGCGGCGAAGAAGGGGTCGGCGGCGACATTGAGGCCGACGTGCTTCATCGAGACCAGGGCGCGGACACCGCTGTAGGCCGCCCCCATGCCCACCTCCAGCGCCACCTTCTCATTGGTGGACCATTCGGTATATACCCCTTCCATGCGGGCGATGCTCTCCAGGATCTCTGTGCTGGGCGTTCCGGGATATGCGGTGGCCACGGCTATCCCGGCATGGTATGCCCCCAGGGCCATGGCTTCGTTACCCGATAGCAGTTGCTTCATGTTGATAGTGCCCTATATGGATTGTACCACTTCACAGGGTATTAGGCTACACTCTTTCCCAGGTATGCCTGGCGCACCTTGTCGTCTCTCAGGAGGTCCCTGGCGCTGCCCTCGATAGTGACGCGGCCCCGCTCCATAACATATCCCCTGTCGGCTATCTTGAGGGCGGCGTTGGCATCCTGCTCCACCAGCAGGATGGTAAGACCTTCCTCCCTGAGCCTGAGTATGAGGTTCAGGATCTCTTTGACCAGGATGGGCGCCAGGCCGAGCGACGGTTCGTCGAGGAGCAGCATCTTCGGTGAGGACATCAGCGCCCGCCCGATGGCCAGCATCTGCTGTTCCCCGCCGCTGAGGCTGCCCGCCTCCTGCTTCAGGCGCTCCCTGAGGATGGGGAACAGCTTGAACACCGTCTCCAGGTTGGATTGCACCTGGGGGCGCCGCAGCAGCCAGCCGACATACCTGAAAGAGCCGATCATGTTGCCGGCGCAGTGCGGATATGCGCCCATAGTCAAGTTGTCCATCACAGACATCGATCCGAAGATCTGCCTGCCCTCCGGCACGTAGGCCAGGCCCATATGGACCGTGCGGTGGGATGAAAGGCCGGATATCTGTCGCTCATCGAGCCAGATACCCCCGACCTTCAGCGGCACCACCCCGGTTATGGCATTCAGCAGGCTGCTCTTGCCTGCGCCATTAGCGCCGATTATGGTGACGATCTCGCCGTTGTTGACCGTGATGGAAACCTCGCGTAGCCCGGCGACCTGGCCGTACACTACCGATGCGTTATCCACCCGCAGCACTAGTCCGTCTCCTCCCCAAGGTAAGCAGCGATGACCCGTTCATCTTTCTGGATCTGGGAGGCGGTCCCCTCGGCGATCTTGCGCCCGCTGTCGAGAACGATAATCCACTCGGCGATGCCCATAACCAGCGGCATGTCGTGCTCTACCAGGATGATGCTTGTGCCCAGTTCCTTTATACGGTGGATAAGCTCGCTGAGCTCGCGCTTCTCCAGCGTGTTAAGCCCGGCTCCGGGCTCGTCGAGCAGCAGCAGTTGGGGCTCGGTGGCCAGCGCCCGGGCTATGGCCAGCAGCTTCTGCTGTCCCAGCGGCAGGCTGAGAGCGTTCTGCCCGGCATATGTCCCCAGCCCCACCATGTTGAGGTATTTCATCGCATTGAGCGAGATACGCTCTTCCTCGCGGCGGGCGCGGGGAAGCTTGAGGGCGGCGCTGAAGAAACCGTAGCGGCTGCGGGGGTGCTGGCCGGCCATGATGTTCTCCAGCGCGGTCATGCTCCCGAATAGGAGCACGTTTTGAAACGTTCGTGCTATGCCCAGCGTTGTCCTCCTGTGCGCTGGAATATACTGCTGAAGCCTCTCCGCAAATATCTTCTGTCGCAATCGGGGGGGGATGGCCTTGGCGTACCACGGGGTGCGCTTCATCGTTTCACCGTTGAAGATTATATCGCCGGAGGTGGGCCGGTAGGCGCCAGCGATTGTGTTGAAGAACGTGGTCTTGCCCGCGCCGTTGGGGCCGATAATGGCAGTGATTTTCCCCGCCTCGACTGATATATCGACATCATTCAATGCCACCAGTCCACCGAAGGCTTTGGTCAGTCCCCTTGTCTCCAAGATCGTCCCGCTCATGATTGAACCCCCCCTGACCTCAACCGCAGCACCTTCCGCTCGTAGATACCCTTCGTTATAGAGGGCAATTCCCTCCAGTTGTACCTGAGCCAATAGGATGCCGACCTCAGGGCGACGAATAAGCCCTGAGGCATGAAGATCATCACCAGCACCAAGATCAACCCGTATATGGGGATATCCCAGCCGGACAGGACGTGATACCTGACCAGTATCTCGTCGCTCAACAGGCGGGTGGTGCCGGCGCCGAAGATAGCGCCCCAGACGCTGGCCAGTCCGCCGATGACTGCCATCACCACCAGCTTAACCGAGGCCATGGCATCGAAAGTTTGAGGGCTAATATGGCGCAGGTGGTGCGCGAACAGGCTGCCCGCCAGGGATGCGTAGACGGCGCTCAATACGAAAATCTTCACCTTGAACTGGGCCACGTTGATGCCTATGGATTCGGCGGCGGCCTCGCTGCCGTGGATCGCCCTGAGCGCCCTGCCGGATCGGGACCTCACGATGTTCTGCGAGATGAAAAGAGTTGCCAGGCAGAAGCCCCAGACCAGGAAATACCGTTTGAATGAAGTGTCGAAGGCGAAACCGCCGATGGAGAGGGCCGGGATGCCGGAGAAGCCGTCAGGGCCTCCGGGCCCTTCATTTCTCAATATGATCCATACGATCACACCTATCGCCAGGGTGGCCAGTGCCAGGTAGTTGCCCCTGAGCCTGAGGATGGGGTAGCCTATCACATAGGCGAAGACGCCGGTGACCGCCGCTGCGATCAGCATAGCCAGCCAGGGGTTGACGCTGTAGTATTTACTGAAAACGCCGGAGATATAGGCGCCGCAGCCGAAGAAGGCGGCTTGCCCCAGGGACACCTGGCCGGTGTAGCCCATGAGGAGGCAGAGCCCCACCGTGACCATGGTGCTGATGCCGATGAATATCATCAGGGTGGTGTATTTCCCGGGGAACCAGTCGAAGGGCAGCAGGATGAGCACGATGAGCAATACGGCCATTATCAGATACGGCCATTTGGATATCAATCTCGCTAACATCTTCTCATGCCTCTTCTGACGCCAGCCTGCCTGACCTAATAAGCAGGATGGCCAGCAGGACCACCAGTCCCCACACGTCCATGTATTGCGATGTAAACGGGCCGTAGTTAATGCCCACAACCATGTTCTCCACCACGCCGATAAGGATGCCGCCGATAACGGTGGCTATAGGGCTTTTGAAGCCGCCTATGGATGCCGCAACGAACCCCTTCAGCCCAATCATGAACCCCGAGTGATACGACATCATGGTCCAGGGTGCCATGACTACACCGCCGATGCCCCCCAGGGCTGCGGCCAGGATGAATGCGATGAGCGCCATCGTCTTGATGTTGATGCCCACCAGGACTGCCGCCTGGGGGTTTACGGCGCATGCCTTCAACGCTTTGCCCACCACGGTGCGGGTAAGGAACAGTTGCAGCAGAACCGTTACCAGCACCGCGGCTCCGATGACCCATAACACCTGGGGCTGGATGTATGCCCCAAGGATGCCGATGGATTCGCTGCCGGTGAAGGGCAGGGGGCGCACCGCATCGACCCCCCACATCTCCTTGGTTCCGGCGATGCCGCGGATGAAGATGGATGCCCCGATGGTGATGATAATCAGGCTGATGACCGATGCCCTCTTGGCGGTGCGGATAGCCAGCAGGTACATGATTGCGCCGATGATGGCGGTGATTACGATCGACAGAATGGCCGCAACAGCCAGAGGCAGTCCGGCTGAGACGCCCAGCGTGAACGACAGCATGCCGCCCAGCATCACGAACTCGCCCTGGGCGAAGTTGATTATGCGGGTTACGGCGTATATGATAGTAAAGCCGAGGCCCACTAAGGCGTAGACGCTGCCCTGGCTTAGGCCGGCTAGCAGGTATTGCAGAAACTGGTCCGCTGACATCGAACAGCTCAAAAAGTCGGATTCAGATAAAAAGGGGGAAGCCCAGGCTTCCCCCTTTTTCAACAACTACACGTTCTCAAACATTGGGCTTCTACTGGAGCCAGGTCCACTCACCGTCAACGATCTCAATCATGGCCAGCGAGCCCGGCTGCATCCCGAGGTGGTCTGTCGGCGACATGGTGAACACCCCCCCGGTGCCGGCGAAGTTGGTGATCTGCTCCAGGCTGTCCCTGATAGCGGCCCGGGACTCAGCCAAGCTTAATCCCTCTTCCAGGTCCTCCAGCGCCATCACAACCATGCTCAATGCATCGTAAGCATGGCCCCCGAAGGTGTTGACGGTTCCTGCGCCGTACAGTGCTTCGTAGCTATCCCTGTAGCTGACCAGGGTGTCCTTCTGCGGGTCGGTGTCCGGGACTTCATCGACGAACAGCAGCTTGCCCGCGGGGAAGATGACCCCGTTGGCGGCCTCTCCCGCCTGGTCAATGAAAGCACGATTGGCGATGCCGTGGCTGCAGAACAGAGGGATCTCCATGTTGAGCGTGCTCATATCCCGCGCCACCATAGCGCCCTCTTTATCGGTGGACCAGCAGACAACCGCCTCAGCGTCGGTGCCCTTGATGTGGGTGAGCTGTGACTGCATGCTGGTGTCTCCTTCATCGAATACCTGGTCGTCGACGATGGTCAGGCCGTAGGCGGCGGCATCTGCCAGCAGTATGTCCCTGCCGCCGGCGCCGAATCCGGAGGTGGCGGTTATTATAGCTATCTTGCTGTATCCCTCATCCTGCAAATAGGCGTAGGTTTCGGCTACAGCCTCCTTGTCGGCCTGCGGCGTTTTGAATATCCAGTAACGCTCCGCTACCGGGGTTACGATCTGGATGCTGGCGGCGCAGGACACCAGGGGTATCTTCGCCGTAGTGACTATATCCAGGATGGACAGGCTGTTGCCGCTGGTGGTGGGGCCGACGATCGCCAGCACCTGGTCCTGCTCGATAAGCCTGTTGGCCATAGTGGCGCATCTGTCTGAATTGGTCTCGTCGTCATATATTATGACCTGCAGCGGGTGGCCGTTGACCCCACCCGCGGCGTTTATCTCGTCCACCATCATCTGAACGGTGTTCTTCTCGGGGACCCCCAGGTTGGAGGCCGCGCCGGTGGTAGAAAACAGGGCGCCTACTTTATAAGTCTCTTTCTCCGGCTCCTGCTGCTCCTCTGGCCCGCAATTAATACCGCTGATAGCGATCAGCGCTACCACTAAGATCAGGGCCAACGAATGCTTAAGGTATTTTTGCATTTACTCCCCCTTCCTTGTTTTTATTTCTTGAAACCTCCGATTGTCGTTTGCCAGTTCAATGGCTGCATCCTATATCTACCGAGCAGTGAGTATAGCACACAAAAACTCAGGGTGCAATAGTGTCAACTGAATTGTCGTAAATCCTTTCGAAAACAGGGGCAGCGCCGTTGTCGCTGAATGCCTACCGGGCTAGCACAACACAAAGCTGAGCCCCGCAGATATGAAATAAGCGCCAAGTCCAATCAGCGATATCCCGCAGACGCACAGCAGCCAGTGATATGCCGTGTCTTTTATTATCCGTTTGCCTGACACGATGATAAATGAGATCAGGGCGTACCACACCAGGTCGGCCAGTATGTGGCCGGTGAAGAATGAGGCCACGCCGGCGGCCCCCAGTTTGAGAGACCACAGAAGGTAAGCCATCCCGATGGTGGCCCACCAGATGAACCAGTAGGGATTGGACAGGCTGACCACAACGCCGGAGAATATCCACTTCCTATATCGCCTTACAACTTCGGGATTGTCCGTGGGGATGGCCTCGATGCCACTTTTGCGGCTGGTGTCCACGATGTTGATGCCCATCGCTATCAACACTATCCCCCCGACTATGCCGATCAACCCGGTGGCCATGTCGCCTACGATTATCTGGCTCAGCCCCAGCACCAGCGCTATCACCAGTGCCAGTTCCAGGATGCCATGTCCCAGCACCAGCAGGGGGCCGGCCCAGAAGCCGCGCCTGGCGGTTTCGCTGATCGTCAGCGCCAGCAGGGGACCGGGCATCACCGCGCCCGAGAGCCCTACGACGAAGGATGTGGTGAAGATGACCGCAATCGTAGCTTCAGGCATATGATGAGTATAGCAATTCGGGTCGGGGGTTACAACGACGCCGGGGCTAGATCGTCTCGAAATGAAGGACGCAGCGTGTCGATCCCTCGCATATCTGCTCCTTGAGCTCGAACCTGATGTTGTCGCCGAACTCGGAAGCCCAGGCAGCGTATTCGGACTGGCAGATCGTGCTGCCCACCTTGCCGGACAGTTGCTCCCTGCCGGACTTGAGCATCTTGTTGTGCCAGGGGCAATCGCTGATAACCACCTCGAAACCCGTGGAGTTCTGCAATCCCTCAACACCGAATCGGAAATCCTCGAGGGTGAGCTTGGTGTAAAGGCATTCGAGGAGAGCGTCCAGGCCGTCTCCCAGGTTACCTGTCGCTTTCAGGAAGCGGGCCTGTATCTTGGGGAGCACCTTCCATACCTCATTGTCCAGCTCCAGAGCGGTTTCAAACCCGTAACGCTCCTCAAGCTTCATGAACCATAACCCGTCCACCGCGGTGTAGCTGCGCTTGAAGTAGTCCGCAATTTGATTCGGATCCATTTCAATCATATCCGGGTCATCTCCTGATCTATCGGGCCAATGTTCAAGCCATCAGGCAATCTCATCACTTTTTAGCACAAAACAGCCGGTTGTGCAACACGCCTTGAAGAGAGCCCCGCTCGATCTCTGTGGTGGAAAGCGGAACGGTGATGTGTGGCAAGAGCATCCCGTCCTCAGGATCATCGATAGCAACAGATATCGTTTGTGTAAAAGGGCCGATAAGCGCAGAACGATGTTACCGCTGTGAATGATAGTCCTCACAACAATCGAGAGCCTGAACCACATCGCTAATTTAGTACTACCTGGAAACTACTCCTGACCATAGACCGATGAGTCACTGATAACAATTAACATTATGGATATAAGTAATTATCGCACCGGAGGATTAGTTACCGGTTTATAGATGCCTTTTTGCTGATAAATAGAGGTTATCGGTGATGTAATGCCGGCAAAGATGGGTTAAATTTGTATAAGGAAGTTTAAAAACATAGAACAGGGCACCAATCGTCGTGGCACAGGTTTAATTGTGTCGGCGATTCACGGGGAATCCGGCGGACGAAGAAGGGAGCAAGATGACAACAAGAACCAGCGATGGGGAGCAGAAAACAGGAAGGAGCGCCGTTAAGATGTTTGACTCTCAAGCGGAGGGGCTTATAGCCATCAATAACGATGGGAAGATAACAGAGGTCAATGAGGCGCAGCTCCGCATGCTCGGGGCCAAAAGCAGGGAGGATGTGGTTGGCAAACATATCTCTTGCTTTTTCGCCGGCAAGGATCGTGACCGGATCGCGTACAACATCGCCAGAGCCCTGGCTGAGAAGCAAAATGTTGTCAAATCGCCTTACAACTTCGTCACCGTAGACGGCGCCGAGTTCTCCGGTGAGCTGTCCGTGGTAGTGGTGTTCTCCGCATCCGGGGAGCTGGTAGGGTTCCTCGGCTTCGTGAAACAGATGTAATAAAGGGTTGGCTTAGAGAGGTACGTTTACTCAACTGGTGTCGAACGGTAGGTGTGAGATGGAGATTAAGAGGCAGAGTCCTGTAGCAGGTGACACATCGGGGGCGGTGCTTGATGTGCCTCAGGGGGAAAATTCTCAATGCAATCAATGTAACCATTATTGGATAATCGAAAGCCCCAAGGGCCCTACAAGCGGAGGTATATGCAAATTCTGCGGGGCAAGAAAGGAATTCGACAACTGGGGGCCGGATTCATTCAGGTATGGAGATGTACCGGACATTCTAGCGCCCAGTATCGCCGATGTGGTGACTGTTGACAAAGAGAAGGTAATCGATGACTCGCTTGCTGATCGTGTGTAAAGATTGCCGTCGAGAGGTCTGGATGACACCCAGGGAGTATATCTCATGGCGTTGCCCCGTCTGCAACGGTTATCCTGCAGTGAGGGCGTCCAGGTGGGATGATACTGCTGCATGTGGCGGCGGCCCTCTGAGAAGTCACGAGGCGCTCATCGATTCTTGCAGTTCGCTGAAGGATACCGAAGCCGGCGCTGTGGAAGGTGCGGTATGCCCTGCGGCGGGCTAGACTGAACACAGACATCTTCGTATAACAGGGCTGCCCCTGTACTTGTTGAGGTCGCACTTGGCCAGGTGCGACCTCTCCATTTTCCGGACAAGAACTGCCGCCTCTGCAGTCGTTTCTCACGCCGACCATCGCTTGCCGCTGGATGCCGCAGCAGCAGGTGGTATTGACATATGCTGCCATAAGTAGTAGAAGAGTAGCACATGCACCGAGAAATATCAGGGTTCCTGATTACGTCGGCTATCGAGTGATACGGGGGTGAGCAATATGGGAAAAACCAAGGCCCAGTTGATCGATGAACTCGGGGAAATGAAACGGCGTATCGCTGTGCTGGAGTCAGAGGGGGCTGACAGGGCGAAACTGTTAACCGAGATGAGAGTGATGGAAGACGCCATAGCCTCATCGATAAATGCGGTTGCCCTGAGCGATCTGGATGGGAAACTGACATATGTTAACAGGTCCTTCCTCGAGATGTGGGGATACGATAGTCCGGGAGAGGTGCTGGGAAGGCCCGCCGTTGAGTTCTGGAAGAATGTTAAACAGGCTGCCTCCGTGCTGGCGGCGGCAATGAGGGAGAGGGGCGCCCGGGGGGAGCTGGTGGCGCTGAGGAGGGACGGCTCCACGTTCAACTCCGAGCTGGCGATAAGTCTGGTCATCAATGACGGCGACCAACCCCTTTGCGTTATGGGATCCTTTATCGATATCAGTGATCGCAAGCGGGCAGAGGAGGCATTGCAGCAAAGCGAGGCGAAATATCGTGATTTAGTCGAGAATTTGAGGGATGTTGTATATGTTGTAGATAACAATGGGATCGTGAAATACATCAGCCCCGTGGTGAAATCCTTCATAGGATATTCTGCTTCAGAACTGGTCAATAAACCGTTCATGCATTATCTCCACCCCGAAGAAGTACAGCGAGCCTTGAGCGGGGCACGGAACGTTCTGAGCGGGGGAAGCACCGCCGCCGAGTACAGGTTCGTTGCAAAGTCGGGCGAGGTACGCTGGATGCATACCTCCAATCGGCCGATATTCGAAGGCGGGCGTGTTATCGGGGAGACCGGCATCCTGACCGATATCACCGAGCGCAAGCGGGCGGAGGAGGAACTACGATTGAGCGAGGAGCGGTATCGGTCGCTGGTGGATACTGCTGACGAGTGCATAGTGGTAGTACAGGATGGGATTATCAAGTTCGCTAATCCTAAGACAGAAGAGGTAACAGGGTACGCTGCTGAGGAGCTCGCATCCAGTAGCTTCTTAGATTATTTACACCCCGATGACCGCGAGGCAGTTGTAGAAGCCCATGAACGGGCATTGAAAGAAGGTAAGGCCCCGTACTTGGAGCCATTTAGGATGGTAGCTAAAAATGGCGATATCAGATGGCTTTTTAGAAACACTGCGCTGATAGATTGGGAGGGTAAACCCGCCACATTGACCTTCTTGAGCGACATCACCGAGCGCAAGCGGGCGGAGGAGGCGCTGCGGGAGAGCGAAGAGAAGTACAGGAGCGTTGTCGAACGCGCCAGCGATCTCATTGTCGTCATACAGGACGGAAAGATTCAGTTCACCAATCAGCGCGGGATAGAGATGCTGGGGTACACGCCCGAGGAAGCGGTCGGCACGTCCATGACCGATTACGTTCATCCCGACGCTATCGAATTGGCGCTGAATCACTACCAGCGGCGCATGGCGGGAGAGGATGTGGAAACGGTATACGAATCGGCACTTCTGCACAAAGACGGCAGCAGGGTCGACATCGAGGTGAGCGGCGCAATAATCAGTTACAGGGGGAAGCCTGCCGATATGGTAGTTCTGCGGGACATCACCGAGCGCAAGCGGGCGGAGGAGGCGCTGTGGGAGAGCGAGGAACGCTTCCGGACGATCATAGAGAATGCCCGGGATGCGATAACCATTGTGGACGGCAACTTCACCGTGCTCTATGAAAGCCCTTCTCTGGAGACTGTCACGGGGTATTCCCCGGAGGAATGGCAGGGGAGGTCCCTGGCCGATATGCAAATCCACCCGGATGACTTGCCCATGCTGGCGTCAGAGTTCGAGCGCCTGAAAAGCCAGCCCGGTTTAATGATTGAGGACCTGGCTGTGCGGTACCTCCACAGCGACGGGACATGGCATGTCATAGAAGCCTCCGGACGCAACCTCCTGGATGATCCATGGGTGAGCGGTATCGTCATCAACTTCCGCGACATCACCGATCGCAGGAGGATGGAGGAGGCATTGCGCTCCAGCGAGGAGAAGCTGAGGATAATCTTCGAGTCGATAGGGGATGCCATCACAGTAACCGATCTTGAGGGTAAGGTGCTGGATGCGAACAGGGCGGCGGTCAGCATCTTTGGGTTGAAAGACAAAGAAGAGGCAATCGGCAGGGCGGGCTTCGAATTCATCGCGGAAAGGAGCCGCGAAAAGGCCTCGGAGGATATGATGAAACTGTTCACCGAGAGGAGCACCGAACCGGTCGAGTTTATCTTCAAAACTACTGATGGCAGGGAATTCGAGGTTGAATCCAACAATGCCCTGCTGCGCGACATCGAAGGCAACCCCCTGGGATTCGTGAGCATCAATCGTGATATCAGTCAGCGCAAGCGGGCGGAAGAGGCGCTGCGTGCCAGCGAAGAGAAGCTGCGTATCATGTTCGATTCCATCACGGATGGTATCGTCGTTACCGATCTTATGGGAACCATCATCGATGTGAACGGGGCTGCGCTGCGACTGCATGGATATGGGAACAGGCAGGAGATGGTAGGCCGGAAGGGCCTGGAACTTATATCGAAGGAAGACCAGTCGATGGCCATCGAAAAGATGTTCGAGGGGCTGGCCGAAGGTCGTGATGTGATAATTGAGTACGTGTTATCGAGGCCGGATGGGACAGCGGTGGATGTTCAGGGTGTGGTAAATTTGCTTCACGATAACGGCGGGAACGCGACTGGGCTGGTGGTGATCACCAGGGATATAACCGAACGTAAGAGGGCCGAGGAGAACCTCAAACTGTATGTGGAGGAGATAACCAAGGCACAGGAAGAGGAACGGAAGAGGATCGCCCGCGACCTGCATGATGAGACGGTTCAGGAGCTTGCCGCGCTGGCGCTGGAGATCGAAGCGACTAAGCGGGCCGATAAAGGTTTATCCGAGGCCACTGTAAATGCCCTGGAGCGAATTCAAGACAGGAGTCGCTCAATAATGGATGGGGTGAACCGTTTTAGCGCCGAGCTGAGGCCGGATATCCTGGACCAGATGGGATTGATATCGGCATTGAACTGGCTGTTGGAGAATATCAGCGGCGATATGGACGTGCGCTTAGAGTTGTCCGGAGCGGAGAGAAGGCTTCCGGCGGAGGTGGAGCTGGCTATCTTCCGCGTGGCCCAGGAGGCATTAAGCAATGTCAGGAAACACTCGGAAGCCGAGAAAGCGATGGTCAAGATTGCATTTACTGCAGATGGAGTGTGGATGGAGGTGAGGGATTATGGCAGGGGCTTCACGTTGCCCGCCAATATAGCCAACCTCGCCGTTGAGGGGCACCTGGGGATACTGGGCATGCACGAGCGGGCCCGCATAATCGGTGCAACAGTGTCGGTCAGGTCCAGGCCGGGGGAAGGCACATCGGTATCGATAGTGGTATAGAAATGATGTCTGCGTGACAAAGATAGAACGCGCTGGCCTTATGCTTGGTTAAGGCAGGTCGTCCATGGTGAGCCAGCCCTCTTTCAAGGCCCGGAGCACGGCTTCGGTGCGAGAGTTCGCCTCCAGCTTCTGCAGGATGTTGACCATATGCGTCTGAACCGTGAATACGCTGATGGAAAGCTCCCCTGCGATCTCCTTGTTGCTCAAGCCCCTGGCTGCTACTTTAAGCACTTCCAGCTCTCGCGGATGCAGTTGGTGTGTTGTCTTAGCCGCATCTTTGGCAACCTTGCCCCCGCTTAGCTGGCTGAAGACTTTGTTGGCTACCGCAGAGTCAAGGACCTTGCCGCCTCCGTGAACGGCTCGAATGGCAGTGATCACCTCTTGGAAGCGCGCGCTTTTAAGCAGATACCCATCGGCGCCGTATTCGATGGCGCTCAGGACATACGGATTATTATCGTAAGCGCTCAAGATGAGGATCGATGTATCGGGGCAGACCTCCTTGATCTGCTTTGTCGCCTCAACGCCATTGAGTTTGGGCATGGACACGTCCAGGATGACAACGTCGGGGTGAATATCTCGAGCCATAGAGACTGACTCCTGGCCGTCGCTTGCCTGCCCCACCACCTCGATGTCCGGCTCTTCCCTCAACAGCCGTTCCAGCCCTTCACGAAAGGAGGGATGGTCGTCTGCGAGCATGACCCTGATCTTTTCCATAATTGCCTTCCGACGGCAGCACTGTTTATACACTCATTGACAGCGATTGTCAAGCATAACGGGCGCTCCCTGGGGGTAGATTGACTTGTTGCCTGAAAGTGGAAGCGGCCAGACCAGAGGGGTTCTTGGTAACGTCTCTTATGGTGGAGCTGAGGGGATTCGAACCCCTGACCTCCTCCGTGCAAAGGAGGCGCTCTCCCAACTGAGCTACAGCCCCACGCTCATCGGAGAGGGTGGATAAAAAGTGGGCGATACTGGACGATAGATAGAACTTTCAGCCTTTCCATATAACCCAACGAGATTGTATCACTAGAATAGCGGTGTTGCAACCTGATGGGGGCTACGGCTTCAGTTGAACAATATGGACGAGCGGTTAATTCGGGGGAAAAGGCTGATATCCTGATTCTAGGTTATTGGAGTATCCGAATTGAACGATATATCAGAATGTTTAATCCGGTCACTTTGATGGAATTTCACCAATCCGTAAAAAATTCCATCTTCCCACTTTGATTGCAGAGAAGTGTCATTCTTATTTTTTAGCTCGGCCGACACTGTGCCGATTTCGTCGATTCGTGCCGGGTTTCGTGCCGGGTTTACGATTGTGCCGCGGCACAGCTCCGTGCCGATTTCGTGCCGGTCGACGGATATGCCGCTTTAATCAAACGTGCCGGTGCCGCTTTTCAACCCGGCACGGCGGCACTAGTCTTCGTAGATGCCGTGTCACTCCTTTTTTATCACTAGTACTGGCATTTCGTAGCGCCGCTGTGTCGCTGTCAATTTCAATATATATGTTGAAATTGATAACGGCACGTTGCCATTGACTCATTAATGCAGAATAGTATGGCATGGCTTGTAGTGCCAGATTGTTCCCGTATGGAATCACTGTGTTTGCCATTTATCTAGGCTTGGCTCAGGAGCTGCTAGAGTAGCAACACAATCTGATGTTCTGTTGCTTTAACACAAAGGTATTCTGTACAGCACTTAGTTAAGCGGGCTGCTGTCTAACTGCTTCGTAAATAAGGTGGCATAGCTGGTGAGACGCAGGCTGTTGCCACCTATAGATTCCTTGTCGGGGAGCTTAGGAGATCCTTAACTACTTTCAGGGTGAGCATGCTCTCGTAGCTGGCGAGCCCCTCGGTGCCGCCCAGCTCGTGCCTGAGGAAGCCTGACAGCTCTTCCGTATCGCGGAAAACGGCCCAGGCCACTAGGTCGTAGGGGCCGGTGGTCATGAGGGCGTAGTGCACGTTGGCGTACGAAACCAGTTTGTCCGCCACGGCGTCGATCCTGCCGGGGAGGGCCTTGATGCCTATCATGGCTCTGACGTTATAGCCCAGGGCGAGCGGGTCGGCGATGGCCACTATCCGTATGATGCCCTCATCTAGAAGCCTCCTCAGCCTGCGGCGCACGGTGGTCTCCGCGGCGCCGAGCTTTCTGGCGATGTCGGCCTGCGGCTGCTGGGGATTGTTCTGCAACTCGCGTATTATCATCAGGTCCAGGGCGTCCATGCCCGGTACCGATATTTCGGTCGGCGGCATCTCGTCCGTGGTCATGAAGGTGAATGAGGCCTTGACCATCTTGAGTGTCACCATGGTCTCGATGCTGTTGACGCCTTCGATGCTGCTGAGCCGGTCTATCAGGAATTGCGAGAGCCTGTCGGTATCGGCGAACACCGCGCCGAGGACTATATCGTAGCGGCCGGCGCAGATGATAACGTTGTGCACCTCCGGCACCGATGCCATCTCCGCCGCCACAGCGCCGACCCTCTTGGGCAGAGCCTTCAAGCCGATGAGCGCCCCCATCTTGTAGCCCACTGCCACCGGGTTGTGCACCGGTACGATCTTAATAGCCTTTCGGTCGAGCAGATCTTGCAGCCGTAATTGCACCGTGGAGCGGCTGCGTCCGAGCTTCTTCGCCAGATCCGTCGTCGTCTGGGTGGCGTCCAGCGCCATCTCGCGCAGCAGCATGAGGTCCAGCGGCTTCATATCCCGGGGCAGGGCCTTATCCATACTGTGTCACCTTCCACTGTCTCGTTGTATTGTCAGAAGGACCGCAATGGAAACAACTAAATAGCATTATCGCCGTTATTATACCATATATTTGACAAAAACGCCACAGAGTGGTATCGTTAATTTAGCCCGACAGGGCAGGCGAGTTGTAGGAATCGCTTAAAGGAGAGAGGAATATGGCGGGACAGTCGGATGCACCGTTTACGCTGCCGCAGATATATCAGTTGGGGTATGTAGTAGCAGATGTCGAGAAGGCCGCCAGGCACTACGAATCTACGTTCGATATCGGCCCCTTCTCCGGCCCGATCGTGGTCCCCATGAAGAAGGCTGTCCTTATGGGCCGGACGGTGGATACCAGGATCAAGACAATGTTTGCCAAATCGGGTGATGTCCAGATCGAGCTGATACAGCCGCTGGACGGCGACAACCCCTACATGGAGTGGCTGGCAAAAAAGGGGGACGGCATCCACCACCTCGGGTTCAAGGTTGACGATATGGAACAGGCGAAGGCCGAGCTGGCGAAGAAGGGCATGCAGCCGTTCTTCAGCTGCGATCTGGTGGTGATGAAATTCGCTTACTACGACACGGCGGAGTACGGCGGGCTGGCGCTGGAGCTGCTGTGGGGGCAGACGGAGATATAGATGCTGCAAGGAGGTATTCGCGTATGCTCAAGTCAATAGTGCTACTAAAAAGGAACCCCGGACTTTCACCGGAGCAGTTCCGCAAGCGGTACGAGGAGGTTCACGCTCCTTTGGGTAAAAAGCTCTTCCCTTTCATGCGGAAGTACGTACGCAGGTATGTTATCGCTGCTCCCTTCTCGCCCGCCGATACAGAACCGAAGTTTGACTGCATAACTGAGGAATGGCTCGATGACACAGAAGCATTCAAGAGAATGCTGGATATATACATGAGCGAGGCCGGTCGTCCCATCCGGGAGGATGAGAAGGAGCTTTTCGATATGACCAAGATGGAGTATTTTCTTGTCGAAGAGGTGACGTGAAGATAGCTGCTGAAGAGGAGGGTTTGAGATGTGTGCGCAGACAGGCTCGATGATGACGAAGAAGAAGCGCAGCCCCAGCACGGAGAGGACCAGGAGGCTCAAGGCGGCCTATATGGGGCATGAGCCGAACATATGCGCCGAACGAAGCGTGCTGGTGACCCAGTCGTATAAGGAGACGGAGGCCCTGCCGCCGGTGCTCAGGCAGGCGATGGCTTTTGATAAGGTATTGAGTGAGATGCCCATCTGGATACAGGACGATGAGCTCATCGTGTCCAACATCGCCTCCCGGCCCAGGGGGGCGTTCCTGTTCCCGGAGTACGATGACAGATGGCTGAAGCCTGAGCTGGACACCATATCCACCAGAAAGGGTGACCCGTGGGTGCTCAGCGGTGGGGACAAAGCATCGATAGCGGGATGCATGGACTACTGGCAAGGGAGAAGCTTGTCCGCCATCGCCGATGCGCTGACCACGGATGAGGTTCGGCAGGCGGAGAAGCACACCTTCATCGATATCCGCATGGGCAAGCATGGCGGCATCGGTCACATCTCCCCCGGCATCGAGGATGTCATCACGTGCGGGCTGAACGCATTCATCGAGGAGGCCGAGGGCCACATAAGTCGCCTCGATCTCGCCAACCCGGAGGACTACGCCAAGTTGCCCTTCCTCAGGGCGGTGGTCATCGCGGATAAGGCCGTCATCAAGTGGGCCGGCAGGTTCGCGGCGCTGGCGCGGGAGAAGGCGGCTGCTGAGAAGGATAGCGAGAGAAAGAGGGAGCTGGAGCAGATCGCCGAGACGTGTGAATGGGTGCCGGCCAACCCGGCGCGCAGCTTCCGCGAGGCGCTGCAGATGGTGGCCTTAGTCATGGCCTCGGTGCAGATCGAGTCCAACGGAGTATCGATAGGCGCCGGCAGGATGGATCAGTACTGCTACCAGTATTATCAGAAGGATATCGAGGAAGGGGCGATCACCCGGGAAGGGGCGCTGGAGCTCTTGGAATGCCTGTGGCTCAAAATCGCGGAGTCCAACCGCGTTGCCTGCGAGGTCCTGACCTTCGCGCACAACGGGTACCCCTTCTGGATTCAGGTGCCCATCGGGGGGCAGACCGCCAACGGCTACGATGCCACCAACGAGCTCTCCTACTTGCTGCTCGATGTTTCCAGCAACATGCAGCTCCACGAGCCTACGGTGTCGGCCAGGATACACAAGCGCACCCCGGATAAGTTCCTCATGAGCTGCTGCGAGGCGATCAAGGCCCATGGCGGCGGGCACCCGGCCCTGTTCAACGACGAGGTCATCATCCCCAGCCAGCTGGCCTACGTCCCCGGCATAACCAAGGAGGACGCCTACGACTACTGCATCATCGGGTGCTCGGAGATAGTCTTCGCCGGGAAGGGGACTGAGGGCCAGCCGTATCATGCCATAAGCCTGGGGCGGCTGCTGGAGCTGATGCTGCAGTGGAGGGACCCTGCCACCGGCTCGCCCCTGGCGTCGGGCCCCGGCGACATGCTTCAGTGGAGCACCTTCGATGACATGCTGCAGGCCTTCTGCCAGCAGGCCGTGATGTGGAGCCGGATTGCGTTCATGCAGATGCTGCCGCTGATACAGGCGCATAACACTTACCGGCCGTGCCCCTACCTGTCATCGCTAACAAAGGACTGTATCGCGAGGGGGATTAGCTACTACAACGGCGGCGCCAGATACGGGAACCGGGCGGTGGTGGTCTGTCTCGTGGGTATCGCCACCCTGGCGAACTCGATGGCGGCCATCAGGAAGCTGGTGTTCGACGATAAAGCCATCACCATGTCCCAGCTCAAGCACGCGCTGGAGACCGACTTCGAGGACATGGCAACCGACCCGACGGGAGCGGCCATACGAGACATGTGCCTGAAAGCCCCCAAGTACGGGAACGACGACCCGTACGTGGATAACATCGCCAAGGACTGCCTCAACATCATAGTAAAGGAACTGCGAAAGCATGAGACCCTGCCGGGGCAGGGCTACGGCGTCACCATCGCGCCGGTGGCGGCCCATATCCCCTACGGGCTGATCTGCGGCGCCACCCCCGACGGGCGCAAGAAGGGAACCCCGCTGAATGATGCCTGCTCCCCGTCCCAGGGCAGCGATGTCAACGGGCCAACGGCCACCATCAAGTCGGTGGCCAACCTGGAGCATATTGACGTGGTTCAGGGGACCATCTTCAACATGAAGATGCACCCCGGCCCTCTGGAGACCAGCGCGGGCATGGCCAAGTGGGCCAACCTCATCCGCACCTACTTCGATCTGGGCGGGTGGGAGATTCAGTTCAATGTCGTCGGCGCCGAGACCCTGCGGGAGGCGCAGAAACACCCCGAGGACTACAAAGACCTGGTGGTGCGGGTGGTGGGATACAGCGCCTTCTTCGTCGAGCTGGAGAAGGTGGTGCAGGACGACATCATCCGCAGGACGGAACACGGGGTGTAAAATGATAGGAGCGCTGAATTAATCGCCCTTATGCGATGATTACCATGGCAGCTGAAACAAAAGGCCGGGTTTTCAATATCCAGCGGTATTCTATACACGACGGCGCCGGCATTAGGACGTTGGTTTTCTTCAAGGGATGTCCGCTGCGCTGTCTGTGGTGCTCCAATCCGGAGTCGCAGAAAGGCCATCCGGAGCTGGGCTATATCCAGTCGCGGTGCGTCGGCATCGAAGGCTGCGGCGCCCCCTGCATTACGTCCTGCCCCGTTGGCGCTATCCGCTTGGATGAGGCAGGCAGAGCGGTTATCGACCGGGACAAGTGCGACGCCTGCGGCAAGTGCGCTGAGGCCTGCAGCAAAGGCGCCCTCAAAGTCGTGGGGCGGGAGATGAGCGTCGCCGAGGTCATGGCCGAGGTGGAGAAGGACCGGCCGTTCTACCGCCGGTCGGGCGGTGGGGTCACGCTGGGGGGCGGCGAACCGCTGGCGCAGCACCGCTTCGCCGCAGAGCTGCTCAAGGCCGCCCATGGCTCGTATCTGCATACCGCTATCGAGACCTGCGGACATGCGCCGTGGCCTCAGCTCGAGGCGGTACTGGAGCACGTTGACCTGCTGCATTTCGATGTCAAGCACATGGACCCGGTAAGGCATGAAGAACTCACCAGGCAATCGAACGGGCTCATCCTGGATAACCTGAGGAAGATAAGCTCGATAAAGCCACCCCTGGACGTGATTATACGGGTACCGGTGATACCGGGGTACACCGATTCGGTGGAGAATATCGGGGCCACGGCGGAATTCATCGCCGGGCTGGGCCTTATGAAGATCGAACTGGTGCCGTATCACCGGATGGGGACCTCCAAGTACGCCCAGTACGGCATGGCCTACCCGCTCGAGGGGTGTCAGCCGCCGGCTGAGGCCGACATGGCACATCTCAGGAAGGTAGCGGAGGGTGCCGGATTGACAGAGGTAAGCGGCACCATCTGAGGTAAACTTTCACCACTAGGGAGAAGGATGATGAGAGGCGTTTATTTCAACAACGGCGAGGTCGAACTGCGCGAGGTCGGTGAAACCGCGAGCGACGGGGTCAGGGTGCGGGCGCGATCCATCGGCATCTGCGGTAGTGATCTGCATATGCTGGAGATGAAGTTCCCGCTCAAGTGCATCGCGGGGCATGAGGTGGCGGGCATACTCGACGACGGCACCCCCGTAGCCGTGGAGCCGATGGCGCCATGCAGCGAATGCGCCTGCTGCTGCAGCGGGGATTATAACCTGTGCCAGGGAGGAGCGGCCACCACCCTGGGCATCGGAAGGGACGGCTGCATGGCGGACGAGCTGCGTGTGCCGCAGCGGAGCCTTGTGTATCTGCCATCCAACGTCGAAGTGAAGGACGCTTGTTTGATCGAGCCTCTCGCCGTGGCGGTGCACGGCATGCGCCGGGCCGGGCTGGAATCGAACCAGCGTGTGGCGGTGATAGGCGGGGGCACTATCGGCCTGTGCGCCGTGGCGGTGGCTGTTGCCAATAGCGCATCGGTGAAGCTGCTGGCGCGCTACGAACACCAGACAGCCGCCGGCAGGCGCCTCGGCGCTGAAGATATCGAGGGCCACTGCGATATCGTCGTCGAGTGCACCGGGGACGGGGATACGCTGAAACAGGCCGTTGACCTGTGCCGCCCCGGGGGCAGGATACTGCTGCTGGGCACCTACTGGGGAGGTATCTCCCTGCCGCAACTGGTGTTGATGCTCAAGGAAATAACCCTGGTACCATCTTACATGTACTCGGCAGTCGGCGCGGTGCGGGACTTCGATGTGGCGGCTGCACTGCTTTCGCGAAATCCCGAGATTGCTGAAGTGCTGATCACGCATCGCTTCCCGCTGTCGGAGGCGAGGCAGGCGTTCGCTGTGGCCCGCGATCGAAAATCCGGCGCCATTAAAGTGGTGCTGGAGCCGTAGCCTACTTGGATTGCGATATTTATTTATATCAATTAATGAACACAGTCGAATGTCATGGAAGTGCTTTTTTAATCAATGCGCTGCGATATGTGGAATGGTTATCGGGTGAATGATGCCGCTGAATATCAACTGTGGAGAACAGATAAAGCAGCAATATCGAGCGGTCGGTATAGATTGAACAGTATGTGACAACATTTGAAGCTATTGGGAACTGATTGTGGAAAGGAGTACGAAAATGGCGAGGAAACGAGCGCGTATGATTTTACCGGTGCTACTGCTCATCGTAACGCTGGCCATGGTCGCCTGCGCGGGGGATAAGTCGGCAGAAGAGACGAAACCGACACCCGGGCCGGCAGCGCACCCGCTGGTCAACTATACCGAGGAGCGCGAGATGTGCGATGCGCGCAGCCAGTATCGGAACCTGTATTTCGGTGAGCTGCACGCTCACACTACTCTGTCCTACGACGCATATATCTGGAAGACCAGCGCCACCCCGGCTCAGGCCTATGAGTTCGCCAAAGGGAAGGAGCTGGCCCTGACCCCGCTGGAGTCGAACGGCAGTGACATTCGATATGTCAAACTCTCGCGCCCGCTCGACTTCGTCGCGCTGACCGACCACCAGGAGTTCCTGGCGGATTATTACCTTTGCACCGATGAGGGGTCGCCGGCATACGATTCAGCCCCGTGTCAGGGTTACCGTGAGGGCGGCAACGCCAACCTGCTCGATTACGCTTCCATAGTGGTGAACACATCGCCGGGTCATATCGAGGGGCTGTGCGATGTGGCCGGCGTGAATTGCACGGAAGCGTCCAAAGCGATGTGGCGCGAGATTGTGATGAATGCGGAGGACGCCTACGACCGCAGCTCGGCATGCTCCTTCACCGCGTTCGTGGCCTACGAGTACACCCGGAACACCAATTTCTCCGACCGCAATCGTAACGTCATATTCCGCAACGCGGATGTTCCCGAGCTGCCCCCATCATACTTGGAGCAGTGGACCGAGGAGGGGCTGTGGGCGGAGCTGAGCGAGACGTGTCTGGA
>Ga0180433_10001028_pt1 | contig 47120 bp, 59 predicted proteins | sample SS_ome_8_FD_132980 | JGI IMG/M metagenome (GOLD analysis project Ga0180433, IMG submission 132980) | Hypersaline lake sediment archaeal communities from the Salton Sea, California, USA - SS_1_D_1 metaG | ecosystem: Environmental > Aquatic > Non-marine Saline and Alkaline > Hypersaline >...
CCTCAAAGCGATAGCGCCATGGCTTAACGGCCTTATCCCCGTCTAGGGGAATGGCTAGCCGATACTCCCAACGGCCTACGGATGGGTTACTAAGGCTGCCCATTACTACGGTGTATTGGCTGCTGTCCCTTTCCTGGATCAAGAGCTGCACTACATCCGGATCGCCAGGGACGGCAGGGTCCTGCGTCTCATCGGTGAAGTCCGCCGAAAGCAGGACCTCTTGTCCTAGGTTGTATTCACGGATTGGATCGTCCGCCATGGCTAGCACTCCTCCGGGATATCGTCCAAGGCCGCTAGGGCCGTCTCTGTGTCCTCTAGGCTGGCCTCAGAGGCCCCAGAATCGCCCAGAGCTGCTAGGCCGGACTCTGAGTCCCCCAAGGCCGCTAGGGCCGTCTCTGAGTCCGTGAGGGCCGCTAGGGCCGTCTCTGCGTCTGCTAGGCAAACCTTCCCGGGGATACCCCCAACCAAAGCCACCCTACCCCGTAGGGCTAGGTGGATGCTTGGGTAGCCCACTCCTCCGAGGGCCAAGCTCATTACGATTAGCACTAGGGCTGCCTCGTTAGGGTTACGGTAGTCCCTAGGATTGAGATCGCTATGTCGATCGGGGTCACATTGGCCAGCGCTTGGATAAAGCCGGCCGTAGCGTCATAGGAGGCAGGGGCCGCTATGTTTAAACCAAGGGCTGCCCAGACCTCTTGGAGTTGGATAGCTTGGGCTCCGCTTAGGGTACCGTCCCAAAGGCCGGAGCCATGGGCAGCGGCTAGGACCGCATCAATAGCCGTCCGCTCCGCAGCTGTGAGGGTCATAGCGTCCCCTGGGGTGGCAAACCCTGTAGCCGTTGCCCAAGTGGCATCCCCATGCGTCTCTAGCGCGGACAGCTCCACGGAGGTAGCAATGCCGGTAAGGTCTGCCGTAATCCAGGCTAGGTCCCCTTGGGCAATGATGGCAGCCGTAGAGGCCGACACATTGGCCGGAGTGGCAAACCCGGTAGCCGTTGCCCAAGTGGCATCCCCATGCGTCTCAAGGGCTGCTAGCTCCGCAGAGGTAGCAATGCCGGTAAGGTCTGCCGTAGTCCAAGGCCCTGGACCTCCCTGGGTAAGGATCGCATCCCTTGCGGCCGTTACGTCTGCCGGAGTGGCAAACCCTACGGCCGTAACCCAAGCCGCATCCCCTTGGGCAATGATAGCCGACACAGCTGCGGCAAGCTCCACGGAGGTAGCAAACCCGGTAGCCGTTGCCCAAGTGGCATCCCCATGCGTCTCAAGGGCTGCTAGCTCCGCAGAGGTAGCAAACCCTACGGCCGTTGCCCAAGTGGCATCCCCATGCGTCTCAAGGGCTGCTAGGGCCGCAGCCGTGGCAAACCCGGTAGCCGTTGCCCAAGTGGCATCCCCATGCGTCTCAAGGGCTGTGAGGGCTGCGGCCGTAGCTTGGAGGGCTTGGTTATCTAGAATGTCCTTAACCCAGCCGTCCGCTAGGATCTCTCCTACCGTTGGGAGATTCTTAGCGGCTGCCGCAGAGTCCCTAGCACGGAACACGTAAAGATCGTCCGCTGCCTCATTGGTAACCGCAGAGGTATCCCAATCGTAGGCATACTCTCCGGCAGCATTGGTAGCGTCTACTTGAGTCATAGCCACTTCCCGGGTAGTCCAACCGGACGCCTTAAAGGTGTCGTCATTGAAGTCTAGGAAGTAATCATCCGACTTGCGGCGGATGCTAAGGAGGATCGTAAGGCTGCCAGTGATAGGCGCTAGGCTTCCGTCAAGGGCCAAGACCTCAATAGGCCAATCCCCACCCCAAAGCAGTTTCTCTGTGGCAGCCATCGTTTAAACCGTTGCTAAGAGAGGCTCTACCTCCCCTGTTAGTGGATTGGGCACTAGCTCCGAGGTAAGGAAGGTGTAAAGGCTGTCCCTGATAACGGAGTAGATCGATCCCCCAACCGGAGCGGAGGAAGCTAGCCGGGAGAAGCCATCATAAGGGACGGTCCCCTCTCCGCAGCTACACTCCGTCTCAAGCCCCCACCATAGGCCGCAGCTTGGGCAGAGTCTAAGACTTGTCCCTTGGGCTAGCGGATGATGGCCATCCTCTAGATGATACTCCTTAGGAGGGATTACGTTGCCTGTGGTTGGGTCGCAATACTCCACCCATTGATCATCCACCATGGTTCCGTAGCTCACCCAGACCTTAGCCCAATGCTCTACGTTATCCTCTACCTTGAGAGCAACGATCTTAGCAAAGCCTAGAACGACTGGCTCAACTGGCGTATCCAATTCTACTGGCATGGTTCCTCACGGCCTCATGGTACACGGTTAGCGTTTCGTCCGCAGCCCTCTCCCAAGTGAATTGGGCAGCCCTGGCCAGCCCAAGCGCTCGGAGGTCCGCTCTTACGTCTTGGCTCTCTGCCATCCTCAGGGCCTCTACAATGGCCTTAGAGCTATGGGATGGGATGATTAGGGAGAATTCCCTATCCCCATCGGTAACGATCTCCCCTAGGCCGTCTACCTCTGTGGAGATGAGGGGCAGCCCCATAGCCATAGCCTCTAGGGCGACAATCCCAAAGGGCTCATGGGTGGAAGGCATGAGGCATATGTTAGCGGCTGCGTAGAGGTCCTTAAGGGGCTGCCCATGCTTGAACCCTACCCAACGTAGCCTCTCCGGATGGGAGGCCTCTAAGGCCCGGATGCGGCGAGTAACCCACCAATCTTCCTTCTCCGCTTCCGTATTGGCATTGACCTCTCCGGCTAGGACTACTTGCCAGCCCGGATCATGTTCCTCTAGTGCATCTAGGACGTAGGTTATCCCCTTCATATCCGCAATACGCCCAACGTAGAGGGCCATGGGTCTTAGGGTTAGCTCGTTATCAATGCGGCCCCTAGCTCCGCTCCCGGCCGTTGGGTTCCACTCTCCCCGGTCAATGCCGTTATAGATCATCCGGTAGGGACGATCGGCTAGCATAAACTCCTTAGCCATCTTAACGTAGGCCTTAGAGCATAGGATAGACTCATCCGGATCGCAGAGGAGGTTTCCCTCTTGTTGACACGTATAGCAGTCTGCCTCATTGCCTAGCGCTAGCTGCCCCTCGTTCAAGCTAGCTAGGTAGGTAAGGCATAGGTGCATAGTCCCAATGAGAGGGATCCCCAATGCGTGCTTAGCCATCCGGCCCAATTGGACGGAGCCCCACTCGTGCATATGGATCACGTCCCAACGTTTCCCACTAGCGATCATCCGCATAAGCGTTTTAGCCATGAGCAGATCGGTCGTAAGGATGCACGACATATCCGGGCCGGAGGGCCTCCAACAAGTATGGGTGTCCCTAACCCACTTCTTAAAACCGAGGTAGGGGATACTCCCATCCGGATCGGACTGTTTAAACTCCCCATCGGTGAGAAGGTCGACCTTAACCCCTTGGCTAGCCATGGTCCGGTAAAGCTCCCGGACGTGCATCCCCATTCCCCCAAGGATGTGCTCTGGATCCTCTCCGCAGATCGCTAGGACTCTCATCCCAATACCCCTACCTCTCCCCAAGCGTTCAAAGTCTTATAGCTAGCGCTGTAGTTGCTCCACTCCGTCCGGAGCACCCTAGTGCTAGGGCCAGTCAAGGTAAGGTAAGCATTAACCAAGGCAATGTAACCACCGGTTGAATCAAAGACCTTATGACTAAGGTTCAGGGCTGCGGCTGCCTTGGAATAGATCGCATTGTAGGACGTGCTACCTAGCGTCCCATGGCCTCCTAAAGAGGCCGTAGAGGCTTCGATACTGGATCGGTTGGCGATGCCATAGACCCCAGCCTTAGCCCCTGCCGTTTCCGTTGTGTGAATAGATCGGAATGAAAAGATCGCACACTCTGCGTCCAACGGTACGGCTATGTCCCATTGACCGGGACCCCACGGGACCGGGACCACACTAAGGGTAGTGTTAGATACTTCCACACTAGACGGTCTAATGTGATGATCGTCCACTCCTACGTTACTCAGTACCGCATGAGCCGTAGGGTGCTCTAGCCAATCAATTAGCCGCATAGGTCCCGTAGACGGTTAGGTTTCTGGCAGAGGCAGCCGTATTGTTGAACACGAAAACCGCATCGGAGCCGCTTATGTAGCAGTCCTTAAGGCGGATTGCGTTTTGCCCAAAGTCAAGGAAGCTAAGGTAGGCATCCCCATGTAGCCGGGAGTATGCTCCCATATAGCTCTGAGTACCGCTAGGGTAAGGCCTAACCCCTATGGCCATTGATTGCCCGCTAGTGTCGGACCCTACGCAAAAGACTCCCGTATGGCCTTGAATGTCCACATTGACCGTCCCCCGGAGGACAGCTCTTAGTGTCTTACAGCCGGACTTGCCTAAGGGTATGGTTAGCGAATAGTCCCCAGGGCTGATAGCTTGGCTATTGATGAGGATCCTATCCGTCACAACGGACGGATGATGATCGTCCGGCCCTACCCCATTCAATAGGGAATGATCCGTAACCGTATGCTTAGTAGGTAACCGCATTAGTAAACATGGGCAGAGCCCTTAACCCATAGGGTACGGGCAGAGCTATCGTAGTTGTGGAAGGTAAGCCGGAGGTTGCTGCCGGTTAGCACAGCTGCCTTAAGAGCAATGTAGCGGTTACCCGTACCGGTCACACTATCAAAGACCTTATGGGTTAGGTTGAGGTCTGAATTCTGCTTAGAGTAGGTAGAGGTATAGGTCTTATAGATGGATCCGGAGTGCCTACCGGTATGGCCGATAGCTTCGCTAGCGTCCCTTGTGAAGTGGACGCTAGCCCATTCATTCCACTTGGTAGGAGTGATCTCGTTTGGACCCATAAGCATAGCCCTACCCCATTGGTAACCACTATCCCCTAGGGCTATGTCCAAGTTGTAATCCGCTCCGGCAGCTATGCTCTGCGACGTATTGCTAACCGTTACCTGCTTAGGCTGCGGATGATGATCGTCCGCACCCCCATCGGTAGGGTGTTCCCTACCGTCTATGCTCTGCTCTAGCCTCATGTGACAGTAGGCGTATTGATCGTCCGATCGATCGCATCGTATAGGGCCGTCCCTACGGCCAAGCTGATAAAGCCGTAGGCCTGATTAGGTTGGTCCGTCCAGACGGCTAAGAGTTGCCCCCTAGATCGGTTATACACAATGTGCTCAATCGTCCCGTTAGCCGCAGCTGCCCCGGTCAATGCGGGGATATCCTGTTGCATGTAACGCCAAGTAGCGCCCCCATCCGTGGAGTAGTTAAGGATAGAATCGTTATCCTCGGAGGCTAGGTAGATCGACCCAACGATCTCAAGGCAACGCATCCGCCACTTGCCGATCGTTCTTTGGAGGGTGCCTCCTCCGCTTTGCTGGGTGTAGTTAATGCCATCCGTAGAGGTATAGCAGGCCTCATCCGTGAGTAGCACGAAAACCCTACGGACCTCATCAAAGGCGATGGCTTGCGCCAATTCCGCAGCCGGAATGTTCCCAATACCCGTAGGGGTAGCCCTAGTCCAGACTACTCCGTCCGGGGTAGTCCAAACGTCAAAGCTTCCGTTATCCCCAATGGCTACGGTTAGCCCTGAGGTTGGATCCGTTGCCATATCGACCACGGTAAAAGATACCGTCTTGGTCGGTACGGTCTGTGTAAAGCCAGTGATCGGGGTAGCGTCTCGCCAGAAGGACGGAGCCCCATTGTCATCCCCACCGACTAGCCACAATTGGTTAAAGGAGTCCCATAGCCCTACAGTGGATCCAACTACCGCGGTCCCTGGCAGGACAAGGGTAGTCCAGCCGGCCGTAAGATACTCCCCAACGGATACGGAAGCCACTCCTCCGATTAGACTATTGGGTCCGGTATGGGTGGGAAGCTGTGAAGGCCGTTTAGACGCAGCCCAAGTAGCGGTCCCTACTCCGTGGTTAGCGATTGCCCTATAGGCTTGTCCGTCCCGGGTAATGTCCGCTACACCGGACCGGCCAACTAGCAACCAACCGGGGAGGCCCTCATCATAGGTAGCCCCCTCACCGGAGCATAGCGCGGCCGTAGGCTCTACCGTAGGCCCTACGGAGATCCAGTTAAGCGCTTGTGCGTCTGCGAAGTATTGCAGCCAAAGCCCGATCTCATTCTTTAGGTGGTTCTCATGCTGGGCCGGTGGGATCTCATTCGGAAGGTGGCCATCATCTCTCTTACCGTCCCCCGGATCCACCTTGGTAGCGGTAGCGTCCCAAGTCTCTCCCGGATCGTTGATAAGGTTATCGTTAGCCCAAGACGTAACCTTGGAGGGTCTTACTAATTGCTTGTCTGCCATAGTCCTATCCTGTTGTGGTGCTGCCCAGCTTACCGCCAACTCCTCCGGCTATCGAGTCCCCCCAGCCCTTACCTCTAACGGTCCCTCCTCCGGAGTCCGCATATGTGAAGGAGTCCGCAGCCAAGGAAACGAAGTAGTCCAATAGGACTCTAATGCTTGCCATATCGGCCGAATCTAGCAGGCCTACGGCTGTGGCAGGGTTTACGATCGTGCTAAGTGGATCGTCTACCACTAGCCTAACTTGGTGCGGAGGCTCCTCCCGTAGGTGGAAGGTTTCCCCGGACGCTAGGAGGATCAACCGTAAGACGTTGATTAGATCCTCCGGGGTTCCGTCTGATAGGTTGATAGCGATCTGCGTCCGGATGATGATCCGCAACTCGTCATCATCGGAGGTAGTGATCGGAGCCCCTACGATCTTGGCGATGGTTTGCAGCTGCACCCCTACCGCATTGTCCAAGACCCTCTCTAGCATTACCTCAAAGGCTACGTCTTCCAAGTCCTGGATCTGCTCTGCGTAGGAGGAGATGAGAGCCGCAAGTTTTTCCTTATCCTTGAATTGGTCGATAAACCGGCTAACGGCTAGGGCCTCATGGTTGGTACGGTGTTCTATGATCTCGCCAGCCATGGATCACCCTCCCATTAGGGACTTGAGCCAAAAGCCCACTAACGCAAGGATAGCGGTAACGAAAAACGTAACCCCGATAGACACAATGCGATCTCTGCGTCTAGCGTCTTGCTCGTTACGTAGCTCCAACTCCCTCTCTACCAATGCCATGCTGTGCCCCGCGGATGCGTCCGCCTTCCCTTCCAAACCACAGATCCGGGACTCCAAGCGTTTAAACCGTGCGTCTAACGCCTTCCGGTGTTCCTCATCCCTAACACTAATCTTAGCGTAGTCGGTAGACAACTTGCCTAGCTCCCGGATCAAAAAGGCTCTGTCTCTCTCATTCATGCTCTGGGGAACCTTTATCGTTTTGGACTCCGGGGGGAGTGAGGGGAAAGCTACGCTAACGGCCGCTTGCGACATATACCTTACCTCTTAATCCAGGCTCGAATGTCCTTAGCTGTCAATGAGTGCCAGGCCATTGTGATTGTATCTAACTCGTTGCCCCCAATGCCAAGGTATCTACCACCCTCAGCTTGAACCACTCCCCTAACGTGCCCAAAGCCTCCCCTTAATGGATCGTGCCCAGCCCTGGCACAGATCGCAAGGCTGCCCGGAGTAGGGGTCCACTCCTTAGGCCGCAGGGACCGCGCTAGCCTGGCATCCTCTACTAACTCCCTAACGCTAACCCTCAGACCATGCGGAGGGACCTCTCCGGGGAGGAGGCAGGCCCTAAGCGTCTCGGATGCTAGCGCGGCGCACCATGGGGATTCCCTGTCATCGGATGGCAACGCTAGTTGGATCCCCCCATCCCATACCGGCAGCCCCTCCAGATCCACCCCCAGAAACTTACCACCCCTACGGCAATGCTTAGAGTAAGACAGGATCATAGGATCGTGCCTTGGTCCGGGGATCTCCCTCGGAGCTAGCCCGAATTGGTAGCCCAACCACGTAACGCAGCGGAGTCCTAGCGGGGTCTTGGTTAGGTCTAGCTCCGTATGCCACGCTATCGGCTCTGAGGGGCTCTCTCCGGCCGGCTTGAATTCGGGGTGACAAGACCACGGGAGGGCCCCCCAAAGGCTGATACGGCCTGCCTCAGAGGGATCTTGCACCAATTGACGCAGATCCACTGGCTCTCCGGCCAGCCTAGCGGCCGTAGCCATGAAAAAGGCCCCCATGCTGTAGTCCCAAAAGTGTAGGTAGAAGTGGGCCCATTGCTCCGGTTGTACTACATACCCGGTCCCGGAGGAGTTGACTCCCCCACCGGGTAGCCATGCTGCGTTAGCTCTGGCGAAGTCCTCCGAGACTGGCCACCAATACTCACAAGCGTAGCCCTCCCTGTAACGGGGGTTAAGGACATAAGTCTTACCATAGCCAACCGGGATAGCTCCGGCCCGGATTAGTCTCTCATCCTCTTGGACCTCATCGTTATGGGCCTTAGCGGCTGCCTTACTCATCCCCGTAGCCCCGTTGGGCTGGGTATGGGGCCCGATAAACTCTGCGTCTGGGTGCTCCGCTAGCGCGTCTAGGACCAAGCTAGTTGGAGTCATCACGTCCGTTAAGGCCTCCGCTATACGATCGCAAGCGTTAGCAGATAGCCCGTAGAGGTAGACGTAATCCTCCGAGGTTCCGATCGCTAGTGGAGCCCTCATTACCAGTAACTCAAGATCCCCAATGGCTAGGCTCTGCCATCGTAGGATGGCATGGCCATCCTCGATAGCCTTAAGGATGGCCTTTACGTAACCCTCCCCAAGATCCTCCGGGACCTCATTAGCCCACCATTGGGAGCCCCTCATTGCGCTAGCACCCTTTCCTTAGCCTTACGGTTAATGTCCGCTTCCTTGTCCTTGGGAGTGAGCTTGTCCAATTCCTTGGACGTGCCCCCTCCTAGCCACCCCTTGAGAATACCCCCAAGGAAGGCACCAAAGATCGCCAATCCGGCCCCACTCATGGCATGGCCTCCGCTAGTGCTTTCTGGGCCGCTACGGCCTCTCTAAGGGCTTGTGCCAGCTTGCCCCAATCTGGGTTGCCTCCGCTGGCTTGGGCTGCCTCTGCGGCCGTTAGGAAGGCCCTGGCAGCTGCCAAGCTGGCACGGAGGGATCGGTAGGCCACGTAGGCCGGATGATATAGGGCTGCCACTTGATCCAGGGCTGCTAACTTCTCCTCCTTTGAAAGGGACGCATCCTCAACCACGGAGTCCGTAGCTTTCTGGTGGGCCCCCTCAATCTCTGCCAGGGCCTCATAGGCCCCAGCATTAAGGACATTCCAAGCCGTCTTGGAATCCTGTAGCAGATTGGTGCATCCTGCCAAGATGAGGCAGAGGCCAATCAAGATCGCTAGCGCTGCCTCGTTATTCATTGGGCTTTGCCTTAGAGGGCCGATAGGTGTTTAAACCGTTAGCCGCAAAGACGATCCCCAGGGCTGAGGCCACTACCTCGATAGGTGGCGCACCCTCTGCAATGAGCCAAACGGCCGGGCCCATCGCCAGAAGGACGCTAGCGGCTTGCTTTCGTCTTGGGGTGGTAAGCAGTCCCTTGACTAGGGGGACGTTCTTAACGGCCCACATGAGGAGGAACAAGACGGCTACCAGGATAAGCCGCCCCTCCCCGCTACTGAACCACGTAACCAATTGCTCTGTGTTAGGCATTACCTACTCCTTATGGTGGGGTAATGAGATTCTCTGTGATAGTGATCCGGGACGTGTCTAGCACAGCTAACTCCCGGGTAGCGATCGGCAAGTTTACTGTGCCAGCTGGGGCCGCAGCAAAGCCGGCCCGGATAGCCGTTACGTCTATCACTCCGTCAAAGCCTTGGGCTGCACTTAGGTAGTCGTTAAGGATCACATCCGACCCAACCAAGAGCTTAACCAAGCCCTCCGCTACAATGGCGGACTTGACGGCCGCTTGCCCCGCGTAGCCGGTTAGCACGTTGATATCTAGATCAAGCTCCAACCAAACCTGCCTCTCCACCGGACGGCTAAAGTAGATCGTATGCTGATAGCCTAAGGTATCTGTTGCGGTCCCTGAGTCCGTCCCTACCGTCCGGACTCCGGCCCCCTTGGTATCCCATATGACTTGGGCGATCTCGTCATCCGTGAGGGCTGGGGGGCTGCCATCGTACACGACAACCTCAATTGACTTGGGAGGCAGGCCGTTAGCGTCTATCGAGTCCGTGACATTCTCAAAGACTTGGGCTTGCTCGATATCCTCGACTTGGAGCAAGTCCGATCGCATCGCATCCACGGTAGCGGTACCACTGGCCCTAAGCTCATCCTCCCGCCGTTCCTTAAGCGTAGTGTCTGAGTCCTCATTATCGCCTACGGTAGCGTCTAAGGCATTGGTTACGCTATTCCACCCAACCACCGGGGTAGCGATTACCGTAATCGTCCCGGAGTTAGCTGCAATGGCTCCGGCCTCCTCTGCCTCAAAAAGGACATTGTGGTTGCCGTTTGCTGGGGACGTAAAGTCCGCTACCGGAGTCCACCGGTTATCCGGATCACCCAAGACGTTAGCGTAATTGGTCCCGGCTACTAGCGTAGTCCCTAGGTCTAGATCGCAATCAAGAGTAACCGTTCCCTTAGTCGCAAGCCTCCGGACCGTTCCGGTCAATGCGGAGAGTGCCTCCAATAGGTAGCCCTCTGCCGCATCCGGATCGTAACCGTGGTAGGCAACTTGGAGAACCTCCCAACCTTCCCTCATCTGGGCAGCGAAGATCCCATTAAGCTGGCCCATAGGCTCGTCTGGGGCTGTGTTCAGATTGGGATCGATCTCTCCCTTTTGACGAGCCGCTAGCTCGTTAAGGATCTCCTCAACCGTTTTGATCTCTAGGCCAGCTGCCGTAACTCCCGCCATTGGTCTATCCTTATGGGGTGGTAATGATAAACTCGTCCGGCTGTGCCCGGAATATCTTGTTACCCGTTACCACAAGCTCTAGGGGGTCAATGTTTAAACGCCTAACCCTCGCTTGCTCGGTTAGCGCGGTCCCAAACTTCCGGATAGCCAATACCCCTGGGGTGGTAAGGGTGGCCTTACGAAAGATAGACTGGATTAGGCTGGGGTCTGGGTTCTTTACCAGAATGTCGCGGAAGTAGGGGATACCCTGGCGAATGTCTAGGAACCACTCCCCAAGGAAAAACTTATAGCGCGTCCGCAGCCGTTGGGCTAAGGCGTCCACTCCCCGCAGGAAGGTAACCGGAGTAGCAAGGTCCCCGGTAGCGGGATCCAGGGCTAGTGTAACGAAAGGCAGGGACTCCGGATCCTCTTCCGTTAAACTCCCCCCGCTAATGGGGGACGTAGGGTCCGCTAGTGGAAAGGAGTATATGGCAGCCATTAGGAGCCCTCGTTACCGGTATCATCAAAGGGGTAGACCTCTACGTCTACTGCGGAGGTCCAGCCGGAATCCCGCCGAATAGAGAAGCGGTAGCCGTCCGTAATGGTGGACCGGGTAGAGAAGCTAGCAAAGCCGGACCTCCAAGTCCCATCATAAGCCAAGTAGGCTACCCCACCTAGAACCACTACGATCAAGATGCGTCTAAACGGGCTGTCCGGATCGGTAACGTCAACCACTACCGGAGTGGACGGAGCGATCGGGTTACCCGCAGCCGGAGAGATGAGGGTAACCGTAGGGGCTACCCCAGCCCCTCCTACCCTGCTCATGGCAACGGGTAAGAGTGCCGTTGCGGAGATCGCTTGTTGCGTGTGATCGGCCATTGGTCTAGCTCGCTAGCGGAACGGTTAGGCCGTCCCATTCTACGTTCACATCCCCGATAGAGATCCGGGTAAGACCTTCCCAAGTCTCTCCCTCATTGCGATCAACCCCGTTCCACATAATGAAGTCCGTAATCCCCTTAAAAAAAGGAGATCCGTAAGACGATCTGCGGCTAATGGTAATCGGGATAGCAATATCCTTACCGGCCCCATCTTGCGAGCAATAGTTAGGGAAGTTGCTACCGGCAAGACACCGTTGGATCAATCCAGCAACGCATTGATAGTTAGTCGATCCAGGCTCAAAACAACTCAGCCGGGAATAGACCCCAGTCTGGTTACCTGAATATAGGTTTGCCTCAATCAAGCCGTCTTGTTGGGGATCGCAAAAGAACACACAAGGATTAGTCCCTACGTCCCCCGGCTGTATGGCATGGGTTATGGGAATCATCGCATGAGTCCCGTTGCCATTGGTAAAACTGCCGGAGGCATTGGTCCAGAACCACCAACCATAAGGGGCAGCATCATCCGCTCCCATGTGCAGCACACCTTGTCCGGCCTGGACTAGGTTAGTCACGGGCATAACCTCTTTTTCGTCTACAGCCGTGGGACGGGCCGCGATAGACCCACCGGTAAAGGCTGCGGTTTCCGAGACGAATATGTGCCATTGGCTATCGCTCACAGAGGCCCTAGCGTAAAGGATCTCCCTAGCCCCATCCGGCTGCCGGATAACAAACCAAGACTCAGAGACTCCCGCCACATAATTACCCAAGTCTAGGTAGCCGCTAATGTTGTCCCCAGCCCCTCCTACCGTTCCGTCACTTGATCGCGGAATGGTCCAACCGGGACCACCGGGGCTAGCTGTCCGCATAAAGTCTAGCCATAGATATACGATCTTAAGGGCAGAGTCCGTGGCAGTGTAAGCCGTATTGGGGACGAAACGCATTGTCATTGGAGCTACTCCGCTTTGAGCTTGATAGAGGCCACGTCTGCCCCTGGGGTGTAAGGGGTATCCCCTACCGCGCTAGTCCCCGGGCCGGTGGTTACTCCGGTATGCTTGTGGGTGTTCACAGCTGTAGCGATCTTGGCTAGCTCTGCCATAACCTTTAGGTTCATAGCTACGAAGTCCGCCGCAGCCGGACCTACTTTGACCTCTGGCCCCTTGAGAACCATGGCAGCCGGATCCATCGGTAGAATGGTATCCTTAGGGCCGATGCCTGGATAGGCTACAGGATTGCCAAGAGAGTGGAGCCGGAGATCCCCCGGATCGGATATGTCCCCGGTTTCTCGCCATTGGGCAAAGGCCTGTGTAGAAAAGACTAGCTGCACATAGTCACCCTTAACTAAGGGCCACGTTATGGCATAGGCGTCTGAGGAGCCCCTAGGATAGATGACAGGGACGTTAGGGATAACGGGTAGCTCCTCATGGGTAACCGTCCCTCCCTCATCTAGAATGGCTCTGCGGATGACTGGCAACGCATCCACAACCGGAGGGCCGGGGGAGGTTGTAAACTTCTCAACTCTAGCCGTACAGGACACATTAACGTCTAGAAGTCTAGCGTCTATGGCCCTCCTTATGATCTCTGCTAGCGTGGGTTCTGTCATCCTATCGCCTTAGCCTCTAGGTCAATATACCAATCCGCCCCACCGGTATCCCCGGTATAGATGCACTCCTCTACCCGGTAACGGCCGGAGAGTCTCTCACTCTCTAGCGTGATCGTCCGGCCCGGGAATATCTCCGGGATGAGGAGGGTTTGGCAAGATAGGACTCCCTCGTTATCCACGGAGGGAGAACCGATAAGCCCGGTATTAGGGGTAATGGCTACGTCCAATTGAGCTAGCGCGGCCCCCTTCTGGAGAAGCTGGATCGCTCCGTCTTGTATGCTCCACTCCAGACCAAAGCTTTCCGCTAGCAGAGTCATATTCCGAGACGCAGAGCCGCTTAGCACAGTCCCGGACGGCCAAAGCTTCCCGTTGCTCTTGAACCCTAGGCCGCTAACGATCTCATCCGTGTTACCGGCCCCAACTCCTAGCGCCTTAATGACTTGCTTAAGCACAGCATCATTAGCCGTCCCGGGGGCTATAGCTTGGTTGATCCTCTTGGTCTTGATCTCTTTCTCCCCATCTCCGCTTTGAAGGGTGGTAATGAGATCGGGCCCCTCTCTAACGGTTATGGCGGTCCTTAGGTTCCCAAGGAATAGACGGGCCGTCCCATCCTCATAGCCTGCGTCTATGCTAACCGGGACTTGCTCCGCTTCCTCTAGTTGGGATCGGTGGTCTGGGTTCAGGTTCCAAACCTGGATCTCTGCGGTATTGGGTTCCGGCTTAAGGGTCTTGGTTACGCTAAAGGCTACGTCCAAGGATCCCTCCGGGGAGTCCGTGGTTAGCTCGATAGTGGACACAACCACCCTAGCAGACCGTTTAAACAGGACACCCATTAGAGAGCCTCTACCTCCTCTTGGGTGTAGTAGTAAAACTCTACCCTAGTCCCAAAGTCCTCCAACGTTGGAGGGGCTGGGGCTTCCTCATCGGAGAGATCAAAAGCATACAGCTCCCCGGGAGGCAGCTTGGCTGTTTGGTGTCTGCGAAGCAACGGCCAGTTAGCGGTTACCTTAATCCCAACCTTAATGGCTACGTTGTCTAGGTCGAAGATTGAGAGGTAGAAGCGCTCCTCTCTCAAGGACCAATCCAGCTTTAGAACGTAGTCCGATCCATCCAACCTTACCCGTTGGGTGTAGAGGGGCTCTCCGGTGAATATACGGATTAAGACTGGCATTATAGACCCAATAGGCTAGAGCCCCCGTCCGCTAGCTTAGCTGCCAAGCTCTTAGCCCTAGCTGTAGAATCTGCGGCAGCATCATCCGGGGACTTAGGGGTCTGGTTACCCTTAGCGGAAAGAGGGACCCCGGTTGGAATGGTTGGGACGGGAGGGGCCACTACTACCCCTGTCTCTACTACCCGCAGCTCTCTAAGGTCCAAGTTGAAAGAGGCCCCCTCTGCCTCCCCAACGATCCTAGGCATGGCTGCCCGGACTACGATTAGGTTTTCGTACTCCCTAACGCTTGTGAGTAGCCTTATAGCTATCGCGTTCTTCTGTAGGTCTTGGAGGGTTTCGTAGACTTCCCTTACCGCGTCGAAAAAGTCCGGGAAGGATAGGACCGTAGCAGACAACTCCGTAGGGAATAGAGCATTGCCAATTGCCTTAACCCCGAATCGCAGAGCTGCACCGGGGGAGAGTAGCAGCTCCTCCGTGGTCGGATAATACTGCACGTCTTCCAACTTGATTGAGCGGATCTCCCCTCTCTGGGTAAAGGGGTTGTACCTAGTTGGGGTGTTACTAATGAAGCCCGTAAAGGAGAAGGTATCTGGTAAGGGTCTAACGTGATCCGTAACGTTGATCCCAACCTCTACCGGATGATCGGATATCTCCGAGACACTTTCGTGGTTCTCTGCCTCGATAACGTCAAAGGTAACAATCCGATCGGAGCCATCTTGGGGGAGTAGGAAGATAGGCATTAGCCAACCTCTGCCACTTGCTCTAGGGCTGCTAGCGTTGCTCTGCGGTTATCCCGTAGCTCACTCCTCACCCCTTGCCGGAGCTTTTGGATCTGGGGATCGCTAGCGGAGCCTCCGTTAACGGTTAGGTGGACCTCGCTTTTAAAGATGGCCATGGGTCCGCCTGTACGGCCTCCTAAGCCTCCCCCACGTCCGGGCATGGTAGCCATACCCCCTCCCCCACCAATGCCCGTAGGGATGGCCTTGGAGGCCACGGAAGCGAAGCGTTTAGCCGCTACCATGGCTTCCTCTACATCAAACATCCCTTGAACAAGTGGAGTCCCAATCTCTGCCTTAGCTACACGGGAAGGGGAGCCCGGTTTGATAACGGCCTTAGCTGCGTTGATCGCATCCTTTGCCGTTTGCTTTACCGCGTCTACCACGGCTTGGGCCCCGTCCTTCACACCCTGGACTAGGCCGTCTATGAAGGCCTTAGCTAAGTCCGCCGCAGCTTGGGCCCACTCTGCGGCTGTAGAGATCACGGCTTTAATCCCGTCCACAATGGCGCTAACCATCACGAAACCGAGTTGGGAAAAACCTTCCGGAATGTCCTCTACTACGAAGGCAACGATCATTGCCCCCACTTGAGAGAAGAATTCCGCGATCGGTCCGGTGCTCTCACCGGAGAAGAACGTAACGATAGACTTACCTAAGGCGTCTAACGAATCGGCGGACAGCTTCATTACCTTACCCCAATCGCCCTTTTTGATGGCTGAGGTAATATCGGTAATGGCCTTAACTACTCTCTGAGAGGAGCCCTTCCCAAACAACTTGTCTAGGAACCTACCTATAAGGGAGTCCCCTCCCTTGAACAGAGTAAGCAGATCATCCACTAGCAGGATCAATAGCGCGATCTTTAGGGCAGGCATTAGGGCAGCCTTGCCCAGCTTAAGCAAGCTCATACCAAACTTGCCGATCGCCAACTTGGCTAGGACCGCACCCAAGACAATAAGGGCAGCCTTTAGCATCTCCCCATTGCCTACAAACCTGCTAATGGCTGCCCCTGCCTTGGATAGGCCCAAGACTAGGGAATTGAGCATAGGCAGCACAGCTACAGCTACTCTGCTCTTGAGGGAGGTCATAGCGATCTCCCATTCCGCAAAACGATCTTGGGCTGCCTCCGCTAACGGAATCAGATCCTTACTGAGTCCTCCTCCGAATTCGTCAAGGGCCTTAAGGGCTCTGTTTAAACCTTCCTCTCCGTCCTTGAACAAGGGGAGAAGGGCCGCGCCAGATCGGCCCATGAGTTGCTGCGCTAGAGCTACCTTCTCTGTGGAGTTTTCCAACCCATCTAGGGAGAGCCCTACCTCCCGCATGAGTTGATCACCCGACTTAAGGTTACCGCTAGAGTCCTTGATCTCTACGCCTAGCATCCTAAAGGCATCGGCAGCTTGCTTAGAGCCTTGGTCTGCTAGGAGGGTGTTCTTTTGGAGCACCCTCATTGACTGGTTAAACTTCTCCCCTTCCACCCCAGCAAAGCCAGCCGCAGCCTGCCACGATTGCAACTGCTCGGAGCTAAGCCCAAGCTGGGTAGCCGTCTTACCTAGTGCGTCCCCTGCGTCTACGATATCGGTAACGAAGTTCTTAATGCCCCTGGCGACTACGCCAGCCCCAAGAGCTACGCCCAAGCCCTGTAGCTTACCGACTACTCCGGCAATCCCCTTGTCCGCATCCTTGATGCCTTTGGGGTCTACCTTGAAAGCGAACCGGGCTAGGATCTCTCTTAGTGCCATTGTCTCTCCCTAGCCGGAGGTCTTGGACTCCAACTCCGTTAAGGCGTCTAGAACATCATGTGCATCATACAGATCGTCTAGAGTCCAGCGCTCCTCTATCTCTATCAGAGAAGCGCTGTAGTGCTTAGCGCTGGCGACCCTATGGATCGCCCAATCTACGTGGCTTGGGATCCGGACGGAGTGGAGCTTTGCTCCTCCTTTACGGCCGAATCCTGGGGAGGTTGCATGGCTTGCGCTAAGCCCTTCGCTTCCTCTCCTACTACGGCTAAAAAACTGCCGTAGTTAGCCTCCAAACAGAAGGCTAACCACTGGCTTAGCTCCACGTAGTTTCCCGCAAAGTGATCGTCAAAGAAGTCCGATAGCTTTGGCTCCTTTGACCCGTACAGACCACCGGTTACCCTGGTCTTTTCTGAGAAGGCATCGCAGAGGTAACCGTAGTCCTCCTCCGTAATGCTCTCCGTAAGGCCGGTTATAGTCTTGCCTAGGACAACCGCGTCCAGTTTCTCCCCGGCCTCTACGGCTCCCCCTACGGCTACGCCTAGCATCTTAGCTAGGCGTACCAACATACGGCCTCCCGCCTTAGCTCCGAATTGCTCCACTCTGTAAGTGTGCTCTCCGATAACCTTGCTCTTAGTCTCAATACCCATTGGGTCCCTATCTATGTTGAGAGTTTAAACAGGCTAGATGTAGAGGATAACGATACGGCAAGCTCCGGCCGTAAGGTTAACCACATTGTCACCCGTTGCGGTAAACACAACCCCCGGAGTCCGGGCAGCTGCGTTACCGGTAATGAGCTTGTGAGGGGCAATGCCCAGCGGATGATCTGCGGCCTCTCCGTCTACGGCTGCGGAGAAGAGATCGCAGCCGTCTACCATAGCGTCCGGATCTCCCGGGACTCCCACGTCCGCAACCAAAGCGGAAACGGACCCCCCAGAGAAGGGGGTAGTAAGACCCATACGGACTCCAACGGGATAGGATCCCTCTGGCAATGCGTCCGCAAAGGGGATGGTTTCCGTAACGGCTGCGGCCGTAAGGTCTGCGTGGCCTACGTCCAAGACGGCTACCTTGGGCAGGCCTGCCGCAGCTGCGTCCCCAGCATAGGCCGGGAGCTTACCGACCAAGACGGCTTGTTGTACGGGAAGCCCTCCCCGGTTTCCGGTTTCGTAGTCCACGTCCGTAACAACGAAACCCGCTGCCTCCAAGACCTCGATAGCCGCATTGATTGCGTCCGCAGCTGCGGACTCTGAAAGCTTGTCGATATCAACGACAGCCGTCCTAGAATTCGTAGTAGCCATATTACTTAGCTTTCCTCTTAGACCTAGTAGGTGTGTTAAGGGCTAGTTGCCCCCGTCGAAACGTTCCGCATTAGCTACGCGCAAAGTCCACTCCCTAGAAGTAGGCTCGCGATCGTAGGAGATATCCGGGGGCTTGGAGATCCAAGCTTCCGCAGCTGCGAATAGCTGCGTCCCTTGCCTATCACGGATGAGGATGGGAGCTACCCCAGCCCCATTGCCAGCCAACCGATCCAGGTTACTCAGAGCAGAGAGCTTAGCGTTACCGTCGGATGACTGCATAAGGAGGATCGTAACCGTGGTCCGCCGATCATTGGTCTTTGCCCGGGTAACCTCTCCGTCCGTTCCGGCCTTATCTACGAAGTCCTCCGTCTCTTGCTCTACGCGGCAAAACTCCCCATCCGCATAGCCGGAATCAATGTCCAGCCCCGCAAAGTTGATCGTAACCTCGTTAGCGTCATATACCTTGAAACCCATTGTGCTAGGTCCTTCCTTAGACGCTAAGCGTCCCGTTGATAACTAGCTTGTGGATCGCTCCGGCTAGCGTCGCTTGGAATTCGATATCCGGGAGGATACGGCTAGCCTTATCGGCTGCGTCAATGTCCGCAACCAAGGGGGCCGTTACCGTTGGGGCCGGATCTGCCGCAAGGCCCCCAGCTGTGATCCCTTGTTGGAGCTGTGCCAGGATAGCCCCTCGCATGAGGTCTACCCCCGCATCGGTGTAGGGGATCTTTTCATTGTTCACGAGGATCCCAAAGATCCGTTCCTTGATTCTGGCGTCTAGCCAATCAATGAAACGGGTAATGTCGATAAACTCCCCGGAGGCCGTAGTGCCGTAGCGGGTAACAGGGACGCTAGCCACAAGGGTGTAGTGGTTAGCGTTCTTCCCCTCGATAGCGGAGAGATGGGCCCCCGTTAGGGCTGTGTCTACGGTTACCCCTGCCAAGCTCTTGTAAGACCAAGTGGAGCTGCCCGGATCGCTGGGGAGTCTCTGGCCTGCCCATCCGGCTGCGGCAAAGTTGAGAAGCTTTGCCATGCTATAGATAAGAGCTGTCCTAGCATAGTTGTTGAGTTGGAGATCGGAGGCCACGTCATCCGTAACTGATACGTCAATGACTCCGTGATCCATGCTGTTACAAACGAATATCTTTTTGCGCGCCTCAATCCAGGCTGCCGCAGCTGCGATCTCTGCCTCCGAGTTGGAGTCTAGGAGTAGGCAGTACCATCCGTCTGCGTCCGCACCCTCGATAGCCGCAAGGTCCGTAGCAATGCCAGGGTCCAACGTCACATCTTGGAAGGTGAAGTTATCCGGCTCGTCAAAGCCATCATAATCCACCAATGTCCCGGCCGTATCTGTGGTAACCGTTACGTGGGTAGTGTCATCCGTAGCGGTCACTCCGGAGATCGCATCCACCAAAGCCTGCAATGCAGTAACGATTGAAGCAACGGTAGCGGCTGCCAAGACGGTGTAGGAGATCGGGGTTACGGTAGACCCTACCGTAACGTTAAAGTTATAGACGTAATCCTCCGTGGTATTGATCGGAGTGATCTTTACGATCTGGGTATAGGGAAGGTTCCTCTTACCCACCTTGAGAGAGTTGGGCTTTGGGTTTTGGCTAAAGACCTTGGTAGCGATAATGACTGCCAGATCCGCAGCTACGAAACCATCATCGGTCATAGCCGAAAGTTTGGTGTACTCCCGGACGAGATCCGGAAACACAGAGTGAACGGTAGCGATTAGGGGAACACCAAACCCAAGCCGGCTAGGCGTAGTGGTCTGGGCCGTAATCGTGACATTGACGATATCCTCTAGTGACATTCTTATAGGCTCCTAGCACGGAGGGTTAAAGGTTCCCTCTGGATCCTCTACGGTTTCTATCCAAGTGGTTTTGACTGGATCGTCTATGCACGATACAGCGTTTAGCTCTAGGTCTAGTTGGGCTACGGAAGTAACCCGATCGTCAAAGTCTAAGCGCTCCGTTAGGCTAGACACCGGGAAGTCTATCGCATCCCCGGCCCACTTTACGGACAGCTCTACGGCTCTTAGCGCTGCCTTAGAGCTAGGGAAGCTAAGGCCAGTCCGGACCCTACAGATCCCATTGTAGGCAAAACGATCGTCATCCTGCCGATAGCTCTCTACCCTAACGTCAAACTTAACCAACCGGAGGCCAGCCGCAGAGAAGGTGATACCGGTCCCGGTAGGATCTCCGGCAGCATCGTAGCTAGACCTAATGTCATCGTTACCCAGACCCTTGGTAAGCCTTACGTGCAGTAGGCAGATAGCTTGTTGCTTGGGGTCCGCTAGCGGACGTGGCTTGTCTCGCCAATAGGTCTTAAGTCCCGATAGGCTACAGAAGAGATCCTCTAAGGCCGGTCGTATGGTCGCCCAATCCACGTTACTTGACCTTGTGCTTAATGGCAGACTTTAGGTGGCCAGTGTCGATTAGCGGAGTAGAGGAACCCTTACGCGCAATGGTTGCGGGATCGTTTGCTGGGGGAATCCCTCCAACGATCTTGGCCTGGACCTCTCCAACGAAGCGGAGGCCCAGACGTTCTAGCGCTTGCTCTTGGGTAGTGGTCCCCTTGTATACCCCAACCTCTGCCTTAGTCATCATGTCCGCTATGTCTGCCTCTTTCTCATCAAACCAGGATCGCAGAAAGGATCGCTCCGGATTGTTCCCCATTCCGAATTCGTGAAAGCCTCCAACGGCAGCAACGGACAAGCCACCGGTAGACCCTGCGTCATCATGGATCCCAACGGTAAGGATAGCGGCCTTACGGCTCATCTTCCCAATCCGCCTAACCAAGGACTTATATCCCCGGTCCCGATCTGTGATCCTGGTAGGCACGTTTAAACCACTCGAAACCCTGCGGCTACTTCGTTAACAAGCTCCTTAAAGCGTTGCTGGTAGACCGTGGATCCTTCCTTAGAGACTAACCTAGCCATCTTCCCGAATTGCCCGGACGCTAGGATATGGGCAGCCAACCACTCAATCCCTACGTCTGTCTTGTCTCTCCAGACCTCAGAGTCTACCCGGGAGGTAGCTTGGGCGATGGCTCCCCGGATCATCTCCGGTGTAGCAGGCTCGAATTCCGGGAAGCGCTCCCGGAAGGTGTCCACGTCTACAGCCATTGCCTATCCCTCTGAGGGCTCCTCTGTGGGCGTTTCGGAGTCCGGGGTGTCCTCTTGGTCCCCAGCTGCCTCCAACTCCCCCATACGCCTATCAATGGCGCTACGGACGGTAGAGCGATCCTCCGAGTCATACCAAGCCGTAAGGATCTTGGGGTCCGTCTCTTGATTCACCTTGGGCACAGCCAAGCGAACCGGGATATTGCTAAGGCCCTTGTCCTCCCCCATGCGGGTCTGTAGGCGCTTAGCGTCTGCGTCCGCCTTCTCTTGGACCTTCTTAGCCTTGAGCTGTCCTAGAGCCGTCTGGAGTACGGCCTTCCACGTTTCCGGGGTGGACCGATCGTCTAGCATCTCTTGGACCTCAAAGTCCTCTGCATGAGCTACCAGATCCTCCAAGGCTGGGGGCTTGGTTGGGTCCGGCATATCTGCCTTAAGGTCTACCTCAACCATTGGCTTACCGGCCTTTTTGATCCGGGCCTTAAGCCAGCGCTTAACCATAAAGTTTTCTTTGACCTCGTTCCAATAGTCGAGGTCTAGAGGGTTCTTCCCGGGTAGCCAAACTTGGGGAGGCATACCAACCTCCGGGGCATTGGGTCCGTGGATAAGGGTTTCCGTATTGTTAAACAGAATCGGCATTGTGTTTTCCTCCGTACTTACCCCAAAAGCCCTAGGCCTCCGGAGAGGCTCTAGGGCTGGGGCTCTAGGGCGTTTAAACCCTATCGGTTTCTGGTGGCGCTACTCTCCGGTCCCATCCATGAAAGCGCAAGCCAGCGGATAGTGGATCTTAACTCCACCCTTACGGCTATGGCAGGGGATCACGAATTCGAGATTGCGAGCCTGTGGCGGGAGTTGCTCGAATTCCTGCGGGATCACCATCTGGAGAACCTCCGGATCTCTGCGGTAGGCAACGATCCGGGTAACCCCTGCGGCCCCTGCGTCGGTAAGCTTGGTCCAAGAGTCAATGCTCTGGATATAGGGGTTGTTGTCTAGGAAGAACCTAAGGATCGTCTTATCCGCATCCCCGGTAGCGGACATTGGAGCCGTATTGATAAGCTGGAAAGAGGCTTGATCCAGGATCAACGTATCCGGCTTTTCCACGTCCAAGGTAACAGTAATGATACTGTTAACTAGCTTGTTCAGATCCGCGATGATCTCCAAGGCCGTAGCGCTGGACCAAGGTGCATTGTCCGGAGCTACCGTGGGAATGTTCGTATTGTTGAGGAAGCCCGGCAGCCCTGCGGCAGCATCGCCAAAAGCACCGATCTGGTCGATCGCTTGCTCGTGCGCTCTACGTGCCATGGTTGCCCTACGGGTTTCAAGACTGGCCCCGGACATTGCGGCCCGTCGCACGTCTTGAATAGAGAAGCCATAGGCGTTACCCAGGCTCTTGACCGGAGCGGTAAACTCCTTAGCCTGCACATCCACCCTAGGAAGATCATCGCCGTAGTTAGCGATAATCTTAGCCTCCCCAAACATATCCCATTGCTGATAGGTGTAGCTATCAGCGCCGGAAGGAACGGAGCTATCCACCGGGATAAACTCACGGGCCCTAAGGGCTGCGTGCTTAATGTCGTATGTCGTGGCGTAGACATACTCCAATTGACGCGCAAAGGCTGCCGTCTCTCCGGTGTCTTGCCGGAGGCCGTTATCGTCTGTGTCGAGGTTGATCCCCAGCTGCGATGCAACGTGGCGAACAAGTGCTAGATTGAGTCCCATCGTAGTCTCTCCTTAGGCGTTAGGATGGTTGATCTCAACCATGGCAACGGTCATTGACACGCCGTTAATGCTAACCGTATGGGCAGCCGTAACGAAGCGACAGTTAGAGATCGCAGCTGCGGCAGCCGTATCCGCATCCATGCGGAAGGCCCCCAGCTGAGTCCCGGTCCCGGAGGTATGCCGGACGTAGCATTGGGCTCCGGCCTCTACCGTTACATCATCCTCCGCAATGACCCACACTCGGCCCCTGCGGAGAACCGGAACGGCCTCCTCATCATCGTATTCATTATCCCCGGCATTGGTGCCAGGCTCCTTAGAGGCATCGTAGAGAGTGATCCCCAGGAGATGATCGTCCGTAAGGTCCGCCGCAGCCGTAGGCAACAGGCATTGGGTTTCCTCATCGGTGGCCCCATCACGGGTAACCATGACTCCGGCCGGGATACCGGCAGCCAACTCCACCAATCGGGAAATCGTTAGCTTGTCGGCCCCTGCGTCTGCCAGCATACCCCTACGGGCTACGGCTGCGTTGATTGCATAACTGAGTTGCATAGTGGAACCTCTACCTTACTGCTGTGCTCGCTTGGAGTTGAAAGCTAGGGGACGCTTCCAAGCGTCCCGATTGTTCTCATGCATCCGCTTTTTGGCCGCATCGGAATCATTGCGATCATCCTCGGATGAGTTGGGCTTGTTGTCCTTGCGGTCCCCTCCCGCAGCTGCGTCCCTAGCCGCAGCCATACCGTTACCACCCTCACCGGCCCGGCTATGGTTCTTAACCGTGGCAGCGAAGTAGGCAGACACGTAGTCGTCTGTCCGGCCGTCCGGATCAAAGTCCTTAGCGTCCTTCTTAATGGCTTCCACCATTACCTCCCGGGGAGCCTTCCCGGATGGATCGTAATCCGATCCAAGGACCTTCTTAGCGTCTGTGTGCAGCTGCACGCGATCCGCGATCAAGCTTTCCAGCTTCTCCGGATCGGAGGCCTCCTTAAGGCTTTCCTCTGCCTTATCCGCGCGGCCCTCTGCCGCATCGGCTCTGGCCTTCTCCGTATCCCGTTCCTTGGTCAAGGTGGCAATACGATCTTGGTTGGCTGCGTCGTGCTTCTCCGCCGCCTGTAGGTGCGCGGAGGAGCCTGCCTCATACTCGATACCGTCAATACGGATCTTCATTGATCTAACTTCCTTCTTAGACGGAGGAGCACCCTCCGGTTTAGGCTCCACTTGGATAGCGTCTAAACTATCCAACCGGAGAGCAACTTTATTGCCAGCCCTTCCCCAATCCTTAGGGCCTATGGCTACGTGGTTGTATACAATCCCACGTTGGATCGCATCGTACCGTTCCCCCTCATGCGTCCCTGAGGACTCCTCAAGGTTGCAACGGTAACCGCAGGACAGCTCTCTACGGTCCCCCTTCTCTACGGCCGCAATGGCTCCGCTATCGAGAATGTCTAGCCGTCCGGCTACGTACTTACCATCCTCCTTAGCCTCTCCTACGTGACCTACGCTAACCTCCCGCCAATTGGATGGGTCCACCATTGACGCAGGATGTAGGTCCGTAACCGGAGCACCCAAGAGGGTAGCTAGGCTGTCCTTCTTAAAGACCTCCTCCGGGAGTCTAAGCTCTCTCCTAATGGTGCCGTCCGGCTGCCGATAGGTAAAGACTCCGGTCCGGGTTAGATTGGCAGGGACACGCATACCACCGGAAGGGGTACGCTCTACCTTAGTAAACCGTTGGAAGTCTAGCCTTAGAACCTCAGACATAATGGGGCCTCGGATTGGTACTACCCCCAAACCTACATCATTCCCCAGGCCGTTTAAAGGGGTATGTTATCGGGCCCCAAAGCTACGGAGTAAAGCGCTCCGTCCCTAGCTCTGGCAATACCGGGAAGGCCGTACAACGACACTGGTAATCCTCTCCCGGATGATTGGTCCTGCCATCATCGGAGGTAACCGGAGGATCGTCCCAACGTTGGACGGTACCGTCTAACTCTGCGTGGGTGTCCCTCACCCTCTCATCCCCGGAGGTAGTCCAAACGTATTCCCGGATCCCTGCGTTCTGTTGCCTGTTGCGGGTAATCTGGGCATTAAGGGTAAGGGTTTGGTCCCTAGCTATTAGGGCTGCCCTAGCCCTGGTCTTGGTCCCAAGGAATTGCTCTATCTCTTTCTTAAGAGCAGAGGTATGGGTAGACCCCAAAGCTCCCGGCCTCTCTAGGATATCCTTAAGCCCCTGTAGCTGCGAACCTGCTAGGGTCTTAATGCGGCTTGTGTTGATCGCTATGAAGTTGTCTATCTGCGCTGCTATCCCTGCGTCCGCTTCTACGATAGACACCCCTAGCACCTTCCTAAGCTGTGCCTGATTAAACTTGGCTACATCCTCTGCGGCTAGCTCTAAGTCTTCCACTACAGCCGTATCCCTAAAGGCCGTCTGTAGTCTCAAGGCCAGTATGTCTAGCTTCCCTTGGATATGCCCCGGGACCGCATCCAACCGATCGGCCGAGTCCGTAACAACGGCAGCAACGGCCAGCTTGTCTAGCTCCGGGAATAGGATCTCTTCCACGTCCCGTTTAAACCGGTCTAGCTTTTTGGTTATGGATCGCGCTAGCCGCAGAGCCGCGGCCCTCGGAGGCTTGGGCCCAAGGGACCGTCTAGCGGCTCTGTTTAGACGGCCCCTCCGTCTAGCGGAGCGGAGTAGCTGAGGGCTTACCGTGGCAACCACGATCACTCCTCATCCTCTAGGGACTCCTCCGTCTCTGCCCCTTCCTGGGGTGTAGTGTCTACGTCCGGCTCTAGCGTCCCGTTACTGGACGTAGCTGGGGGCTCTGAGGCCGGAGGGGCTGGGGGCTGGGGCTCTGAACCGTCCGGGGGCTGGGGGCCCGTAGAAGCCCCCTCAGGCCCAGCGATCTCCTTAGCCTCTACTGCACCCTCTGCGGCTCCAACCTTCTCCCCCTCTGCCTCCTTACGGGCCTTGAATTCTGCGATCGTCAAAGCACCCTCCTCCGGGATGTGCCAGGGACCCAAGCCCTGAGAAGCCCGGCCCTCGTTGACAGTGGTAAAGATCGCAATGTCCGTAGGTGCCAAGGTGACGGAGCCCCCGGAAGCTGGCTCCGTCTCTGTAGGTTCAGGCTCTCCCTCACCCTCCGTAGGCTCCGGCTCCGGCTCCGTAGGCTCTGCCAACTCTACGGCTAGCATCTCCTCCCTTGCGTCCCGGTCAATGTTCGTTTCCGGGGACCACCCATCCGGACGGAAGCGGCTTAGGGCTACCTCCTCCGGTAGCAGGACTCCGGAATCTGTGTAGAGCTTGTCCTTATCGGCTGTGAGCTTTTCTAGCTCCGCTTGTTCCTTGGGGGTGAGCTGCCACAGGGACTCGAATTCTAGCGTCCAATCGTCCGGCTCTACTCCTCCGGTTGGGCCATCCTCGGAAAGCATGATGATCCGGATAGCCCTCTCTAACTCTGGCCTTAGCTCATTCTCTTGGGCAGACTTGACGTTATCGTAGAAGTGTTGAAAGTCCGCATCTCCGGTAGCGTTCTGTCCGGCCGGGCTACGGCCCATGAGGATGGTAACCGGAATGTCCGTAACGGATGCGAGCCTAAGCATAAACTTATCTAGCATCCCTGCCGCATCCGTAAAAGATGAGGGCCTACGGTCGAAGTCCTCATTCTCTGCGTCTAGCATTACGGCCCTAGCTACGCTCCGGGACATATCTACGATCTCTAGACGTTGCTGTAGAATGTCCTTCTGTCCCCCAGCGATCATAGCCATTAGCCCCTGTAGTTTAAACACGGCTTGGCTAGCGTCGGACATAAGGTGCTCTGCGGACTTCCACACAGACCAGAAGGCCCTAAGCTCTTGGTAAACTACATCAATGATTGAGTAGTCCCATCCTCCTAGGCGGTCCCGTTCCTCATCCGAGGTATGTGCTCCCGGGAAGAGGATAAGCCTTGACCTATGGATCCTAACGGAGTTGCCCCCTCGCCTAGGCACCAATTGGAAAACCTCAGGCTCTCCGAAAAACTCATCGTTGATCGGATCGTCATAGTAGTCCGCAGGCATGAGGTAGCGTCTGTCTACTACGTGCATAAAGTTTAGCGATCGGATTCTGTCCTCCCTTAGAGGTTGGTCCGCCGCCTGGCCATCATCCACCCCCATCACAATCGCAGCCCCACCATACAGCCGGCCCCAGATCATCCCGTTAAGGAAGTGACGCGAAAGCCTAAGGTTTCGCATAGCCTTGGTTAGGTCTGCCGTAGCCTCCTCATCCTCCGGGATATTGATCCGGAACCCCTGCCTTAGCATCTCCCTCGGTTTAAACGCTACCACCTTCCTAGCGTCGGATGATTGGTGGTAGAGGGAGGTTAGCTCTTGATCGTCGATCCGTTGCAAGTGAACGAAGCGACCATAGACCGTCTTATCCCGGGAGGTCCCTAGACCGGTAAGGAGGTTCTGCCAATTGTCGATCCGGAGGGCCCCTTGGATGGCTTCCCCAATGCTGTAGAGCTTGTCCAAGTAGTGCGGCCTAGTAATGCTGTTACCCATTGTTTGCCTTAAGGGCCTTCATAGCCTCCGCTAACGGAGCGCTACGGACGTGTAAACGGATTAGGGCTTGGGAGGTTTGGTCTACCATATCATCGTTTACACCCCTAGGAAACGTGACCAATTGAGTACGGTAGTCCTGCACCCAAGGAGCTAGGATCGGATGAGGGATGTAGACGTTACCCGCTTCAAACAATCCAGTTACCGCATTAGCCCTAGCCTCCTTACCCCCTTCTGGGTTGACTAGCACGATCCCCGGAATGTCTCTCTTAAGGGTATCCTCTACGGCTGGCCCATTGGCCTTATCCTCTATCGCTTTGGTTACGGCTCTGGGCTCTCTTTCGGTCATAGCCTCTAGGGCCGCTACCGTTTCCGTAAAGCTCATCCTCCGGCAAACTTGGTGGACTAGAAAGAAGTCCACCCCAACCTTAAGCCACAACCCACCGGCTACGTAGTCCGTCCCGTCCCCCTTCTTAAAGGTCATATCCCAAGACTGTAGAAACGTCCCGGTCCTGGGGAGGGGCTTACAGAAGTCTTGGCTACAAGGAAACTCGTCATCCGCTGGGGGCTTAACCCCTTGGTTATGGTGCCAGTATCTAAACCAATGCTTTTGGAACATACCTCCGGAGGCAGGGGTAGGCCTCTGCTCTAGTTGAGCTGCCGCAACGGCCGGGCCCATCTCTGTAGTTTCTAGCTCCTTAACCACATTCTCCGGGAAGCGCTCCGGCCATAGTAGCTCCCCTTCCTCTGTCCGCGGATCCTCTGGGGTGCAGTCCTTGAGACATACACATACCTTATGGGTCTTCCGCATTGGGAGGCATAGATGATCCCACCCTTTCTCCCGTAGCATCTCTCCGGCCAAGTCATCCTCATGCAAGCGCTGCATAACGATCACTCTGCGGAAGTTGGCAGGGTCCGCGCGCCTACTAGCAGCCGTAGCATGGTACCAACGGGATACAGCGTTAATGGCCTTCTTAGTTACAGCATGGGTACCCCCAACTTCCTGCGGCTTGTTGGGATCGTCTACTACTTGAATGTCTACGTGCCTACCAGTCCCCTTACCTCCGGGGGACGTGGCAAAGCGAAAGCCCCCGGACGTGGTTTGGAACATGCTAGCGGCTGGGGCCTTATCCGCTAAGACCTCCCCCCATCTATCAATGAACCACTTTGATTGGAGGAGCCCTATCACCCTTCCCCCTTGGACGGTCCCTACTAGGGTTGCGTCATAGCTCGCAAACATCCACTTAGTAGAGGGCCGGTCTATCCACTCCCAAGCTGGCCAGGCCACGCTAACGGTAAGGCTCTTGGTAGTCCCGGGAGGGACGTTGATAACAAGCCTCTTGATCTCTCCACGGGATACCGCTTGGAGCCTCTCACAGACGATAGGAAGGTGCCAATTATCAACGAAGGGGCTAGGGTCTATCTCAGGCCAAGCCATCGTTAGGAAGCGATACAGAGGGTCTGGGGCCCTCCGTAGGATCTCCCTCTCTGTGTCTGCCAATCTGCCTAGCTGCAATGCTGTAACCATAACGATGAAAGCCGGCCCCCACTACAGGGGCCGGCTGTTTAAACAGGTTCAAGGGTTTGGGTTAGATGCGACACTTACCCAGAGGGGAGAAGGCGCTAACGAATTGGTCCACCATTACGGTAGAGCTTTTCCGGCCAATCTTCCAAGGCTTGGGAGGAAGGTAGACGATCACGTTAGCATGGGTGGGGGACGTGCTAGCGATCCTCTTACCCCCTTCCTCTGTGTCAAACCGTATCCGGCTCTTGGGCACGCAGAGGGGAAAGTCCAAGGGCTGGGTTACGTCTATGGCTTGGGCAGCCCTGAGGATCTCCAAGGTGAAGCCTACGAAGATCGCTGCCTCTACTTCTCCCTCACTCCAATAGCCCGCTAGCGCGGACCACCAAAGGGCTGCGTTGCTCTTGGTCCCAAGGCCCTTGTATTGCTCCGGGACATTGCCACCGGGGGGATTGAGAAAGACCTTACCTAGCCATGGCTCCGCTAGGCCATCCTCCGCTAGGTCGCTTCCCGGACCATACCAAGCCATAGCCCCAACCACGGAGTTACCTAGCTGGCATGATGCGGGGTCTAACTCAATCGTCCCTAGTGTAGCCCTGGCAGCTTCTACGATTGCCTTAGGGGTGTAGTGCTCATTGGTGGCGCTACTGTGCTGCACATTCTCCTTAAGGGTCTTGGTCATACCTACACCGTTACAGGCTCCACACTTGGGATCAACTCCGGGGCCTGCGTTGCTCCGGTAGCCGGAGCCCTCACAAGCGATACACTCTGCGTAATCGTATCTAGGGCTTGGCACGATCGGCCTCCCTTCGCTTGCGTAGCTCCTCCAACCACCGGATAAGGTCTGCCCTATGCTTATAGATGGTAGGGCCGTCCCCTTCCCGCAGAGCCCTTAGCACGGAGTCTAAGGGCTCATGGGTCCAGTCCTTCACCCCCTAGCCCTCCCTCTTGACCATGCGGATCTCTAGGTCCACTCCGAGGGCCCCAAAGCAACGCGAGGCCAGGCCCTCCGTAATGTTCTCCGAGCGGAGGATCTCAGGGATGCGAGGGCCGCTAATCTCCAAGCGGCGTGCAAGCTCCGCATGGGACACACCCATGGCAGCGCAAGCCTCCCGGATGAGATCCGCTAGGTACACCTTGGAGAAGTCCCTAACGGACTTGTTGAACGGGATAGGCTCTGGGTGGACTCCCTTGGGATTGGGGGGAGCCTTCTTAGCAGCCTTCTTAGCCTTGGGCTTGGGGGCCGTCTTGGGCTTGGGTTTGCTGGCCTTCTTAGGGGCCTTGGGCTTGGCCTTGGGCTTGGGGGCTGCCTTGGGCTTGGGCTTGGGCTTGGACGCCTTAGGGGCCTTCTCAGAGGCCTTGGGCTTGGGGTCTGTCTTGGGGGCCTCCTCCGGCTTGGACTTGGCAGCGTTGCGGATCTTGTCTGTGATTCCGGACATAGCGATCTCCGTTGGTTGAGCGGAGCCCTCCTAGGGCCCCTGGGTTCCGTACTAGCGTCTAAGAGCTTAAGCTAGGCTAGTGGTTAGGGTCAAGTGAGAGGGGCTTAGAGCGCTCGAATGTGGCGCACATAATCGCGGATACGCTTATGCAGAGCCCTCCGCTTGGGGGTTCCGTGGGGCTCCCTATGCCTTTGGCTAAGGCGGGCCCTAATGCTTTCCTCATAGCCTGCCCTGAGGTTTAAACGGATTGCGCGATCTTGCTCCGGCTCCGTACTAAAGGGCCGTGGCCTGGCCTCCTCAGCCTTCCGGGCTTGCTCCCGATCGTACTCTTCCGCGTAGCACTCCAAGTCCTCCGGCCTATGCTCTCCGCTAGAGAAGGACATATCTACCACGGCCTCAGCCTTGCGATGGTTCTGGTAGAGGGTCTGTAGGCACTCTACAGCGCAACGGACGGCAGCCCCATGCGGACCCATTGTCCACTTGCCATCCCGCCAAACCTTGGCGCTAGGTAGCTGTGTGTCGTCCCCAGCTACGTTTAGATCGTCCGCCAAGGTCAAGGCTTGGTCTGCCAAGTCGTAAGCCTTGGGCCTAGCGGCCTCCTTAGCGGCCTTTTCAAGGTGCGCGCTATGTAGGAGGTCTGCGTCTAGGATGGCTTGCTTAGCGGCTCTGAGGGTGGGGTAGCTAGGGAATGTCTGCCCCAACTCCCCATCCCCATCTACCATCCACTTAGCGATCCACTTTTCTGTAGCCTCTCTGCTAGCTGCGGAGATGCGGGGGTAATCGTCCCTGGCATAGGCCACCCAACGGTTACGGGAGCCCTTACAACTCTGACTCGCAACGCAGAGGATACGGCCGAATAGCTCCAACTCATACCGGCCTGAGTCAATGCGGGAGGTCTTGAGCTTGGCAGCTTGGGCGAAGGGGTTTCGGCTAGTCATGGTTTAAACTCCGTGGTTGGGGATCTCTGGCCAGTCTCAAAGGTAACCCATCCCTTAGAGGAGGTCAAACAGAAAAAGCCCCCGGATAGGGGGCTTGTTGAGGGAGGCCCTTAGGGCCGGTTGGCTAGGTGAGGATGGGATCGTAGTGTCGATCGTGCGTATGGTTCCGGTGGCCATCCTTGTGGGTCTGGTAGCCCTTACCATCGCAACGGTAGCAGACTCCTCCGGGACCGGTCGGGACCCCATTCTCTACCCGGGTAATAAAGCGGCCAGTGGACGCACAACGCTTGCAAGGCATCTTGACGGACTCGATAGCCTCAACCCAAGCGGCTGGGGAATCCGGGATACCTACCTTTTGTTCTATCGCGGCCCGGACCTCGCTGGGGCTAGCGTTATCGTAGGTGAGTCCGTCTAGCGCGTTGCGGTAGGACTTGCGTAGGGCTTCCTTAGTCATGGTTTAAACTCCGTGGTTGAGGGTCTACTACCTCCAAAGCCTCAGGCCCTTAGAGGGGCTCTGAGGCCGGACAGAGGGGGCCGGTTAGCCTCAGTCGCAGACGGCCATGGGCTCATGGTTGCACGGGCAGATAGGGGCTCCGAGGTCCCCCAACCACTTGGCGGTTACTCGTGCGATGTAGCCGCAGTCCTGGCACTCAACCTTGAGAAGGCGAGTCCCCTGCTTTTTGACCTTGGAGAGGTTCAGGGTCGCATGGGGGAAGGACCCAAGCTTGGCAAGGATGGGGGTGCTCCACTCTACGAAGTAGTCACCGGCTACCGTGGCAGTCATCTTGCCGGTAAGGCCTACCGCAAGGGCGCAGCTCTTGAAAGCTCCCCGGTGGCCAGCCTTGGTCCCTACGGCTGCGTGGCACAGCTCATGGCAGAGGATCTCTGCGACCTTGGAGGCCTCAGCTTGGTCTAGCCGGATGAGGATCTCGTAATGCTTGTCCTTGCTCATGCTCTTGTCGAAGCAAGTCCCGATAGCCTTGGTCTTGCGGGTAAGGCTCATGGTAACCCGGACCTTCTCAGGGATGGGGCAACCGGCCTCTAGGAAGACGGGCCGCATCTCTTCCACTAGCGCGTTAAGCCACTCCTCACGGCTGGCGTAAAGGGCTGCGGAGGACTTGGAGGCCTTGGGGGACTTGCGGGAGGTCTTGGTCTTTGTCATGGCTTGCTCCGTGGTTGGTTACTGACTACTCAACAACGGTAACCCAAGCCTTAGAGTAATGCAAACGTTTAAACCACTTTTTTTCGTCCCCCACGAAAAAAGCCCACCGGGCTAGTACGGAGGTCCGGTGGGCTTGGGGCTCATGGGGATAGGGAACCCATGGGCCTTGGAGTGGAGCCTACCACAGTTTAAACCTCCGCGCGTAGGTGCGTAGCAAAGGCCATGCCAAGGTTTACGTTAAGGGGTAAGACAAGTGTTCAGGTATGTTCAAGACTTACCCAATAACGACACATACCTACGTTACCCCTTACGGATTGCTGGGCCTCAGAGGCCCCTAGGAGGGCTCTTAGTCCCGGGGTACCCTAGGATACCTCGGAGCCTCAAAAACGATTCGACTTAACATCTGTTCAGTATCGGAATTAAGGTTTGGCTTAGGTCTTGCATAGGGGTTTTGGATCACATCTTGCACCCTTCCGGATGCGTCCAAGACCACGGCCCAAGCCGGACCAAACAGAGCTAGCAGGCATGATTGAGACATACCCAAAAGAATAGCCCCCTCCGGGGAGGGGGCCAAGTTGTGCAACGGTTCAGTTAAGGAAGTGGTTAGCTAGTAGCCGTAGTCCTCCTCTACATCCTCCCCCGGTCCCGGATCGGGGTAGTAGTCTCCGGCCGGATCATCCGGATCCGGAGCGTTTAGACAAGCGTCGCAGATTGAGAACCGGGACCCAAGGGGGACCTTAGCTCCGCAAGTGCAAGTCATGCTAAGGACCTCTCCGGTATCCGGATCCGTCTCTGGGCAGCATCCAAGCTCATGGCCACAACAAGGGTAATCTTCGCACCTAGGCATAGCAGTAACTCCGTGGTTGAGGGTGTCCTAGGATGGTAGGCCTAAGGCCTCCGCTAGTCAAGCGCTGGGCTGGATTGGGTATCGGGCATAGGCTCCGAGTCTACCTCTACCTCCGGCTCCGAGTCCGGGGGAGGGTCTGTGTCCCTCACGGCCTTAATAGCCCCTCTAACGCCTTTGGCCATGCATGGGGGGCACAGCTCCTCCGTCCCGGTCCAAACCCTACCGCAGTCCTCACATACCGCTACAGGCTTGATAGAGAGGAGGCCGGTAGGGTCGAAGCACTCCGGAGTCTTGATCCAACGCTTGACGATCCACACATACTCCCTAGCTGTGTGCTTCTCTTGGAAGGGGCCTCCGGGAGTCTTGGGGTCCGGGAGGTATAGGACCCCCTTATAGAGCACAGCCGGAGGCAGCTTGTTTAGACGGACTACGGCCTCCGTTAGGTTGGTCCTCCGCTTGCGCGTCCGCCGCAGGAAGTGGACGGAGATAGGCACTAGCCCAGCTGGCCAGCTACCCCCTACTAGATCGTGGTTGAGTGCTTCCGGTGTCTTGATCTTGGTAATCATAGCGTCTCTACCTTAGTCCTGCCTTATGGCCCCGGTCAAGAAAAAGGCCCCCTCCGGAGAGGGGGCCTCCGCATCTCAACCACGGGACGCGCACACAACAAGAGATCCCACCCATATCACGAAAAAGGCCCTGGACACCAATGTCCAGGGCCTACCCTTTTGAGCCTCTGAGGATACCACGAAAAAGGCCCCCAACCTAGCCGGGGGGGAAGCTAGGAAGGGGGCCGCAGGACAAGCCTAACTCCCTCCGGCCTTGAGTTGCAAGGCTCGCATGGTATCTAGCTCCTCCAAGGTGAGGGCCCCTAAGTCATGCGTGTTATGCACGTTGGCGGTAGTCTCGCCATAGATGAGGCGCTGTAGCTCAATCGTGGCCTTAGTCATCTGGACGATCTCCCGGGGGGACCATCGCAGCTTCTCTCCCTTATCGGCCCTCTCTAGGCACTCCTCCGCAGCCTTGACCGCTAGCGCCTCTAGGTCTAAGAGGAGCGCTATATGCCTCTTGGCCCTGTCTCTGGCATCCTCCTCTAGAACGTCTATCACTGTGGCCTGTAACTTGCGGTCCAAGTGATCGTCCCACGCAGCTACCCGCAGCCCCCAACCGTGCTCCCTATGCCAGGCCCGTAGCGTGCCTATGGCCTTCCCTGTGGCCTCCGCTAGGGCCGTTAGGCACCTAGGTCTAGGGAGGTCCCTAAAGGCTTGGAACATGGGCCAGCTAAACTCAGTGTCGCACGGCTGGCGATACCATGGGTGCTCTGCGTCATACGTAAGGGCTAGCATAGCGTTTAAACTAGCCTACCACGTTACGGCTACTTACGCTACCTACCGATCGGTAGAGAAAAGCACTCCGGCCGATTCCCTAGCCATATCCACGGCTTAGGCCACAATCCGCACCCCTAAGTTAAACGTAGCTGAGTAGCCGATTCCCTAGCCATTCCGCATACCTACAGAGGTCTACTCACTAAAAAACGAAGTGAGTAAGAAGTGAGTAGCAACAACTAGAACGATATCAGGCCCTTACAGCGTTTCTACTCACTTACTCATTAGGTGAGTAGCGCCCACCCTTCCAATGATTATGCACACTTGCCAACCATGGTCCGCATACTTAGCACCCCTAAGGGCTGGCGATCGGCCTTCCTACAAGTCATATAGGAGAGAAACACTCAATTAGTAGGACATTATCCTACCCATGACATATTCTGTCATACCTCCTCTTTTCTTCCTTCTATATAGGTATAGTAGTGAGTAATGAGTAAAACACCCCTTTCCTATGCGATTCTCCACACTTGCGGCTACTCACTTTCTACTCACTGCTACCGTAGCTGAGTAGCCCTCCCCCATAATCCCGGAATCGTTCAAGATTCGGCTACTCATTAGGCCAGCTGGCCGGTCCCGGATCGCTGGGCTTGACCGCTACACCCCTACTGTGTTCTTATGGTTCCCTATGACTCCTTTAGGTGTAGGTGCAAGGCTAAGGGCTGCCAGGGCTGCGGCTCGACTTACCCAGACGGCAGTAGGGAAGGCCCTCGATATGGGTGCCGCGACGATCGCCAACTACGAAGCGGAGCGGACAGCCCCCTCCCTCCTCATCCTTGGGCAGCTAGCGGCCCTCTACCGCGTCTCTTGTGACTGGCTTGTCACGGGTAGGGCAAGGCTGCCTCATGCCTTCTCGGAGCCCTATGGGCCCGAGGATCTACCCCCTACCAAGGGACCCACGGTCCTGCGTTGCTCCCATAGCGTCCCGGTCCGGGATCGCTGTCCCGATTGCGAACAAGAGGAAAAGGAACGGAGGCTAGGCCCATGAGCTGCCGTAAGAGGGGCCATAGGTCCGGCTGGATCCGCCACAGCAAACGGCTACGGATCTACGCCAGGGATGAGTTTAGGTGCGTCTACTGCAATCGACAGTACCCCAGACTCAGCCTTACCCTAGATCACGTCCGGGCAAGGTCTAACGGAGGCCATAACCACCACACTAACCTAGTCACGGCTTGCCGCAGCTGTAACAGCTCAAAGCAGGACCTAACCCTAAGGCAATGGGTAGTAAAACGATGGGGATGGGCTGGCCCCATGGCTTGGAAGCCCCGTTTAAACACAATGCGCCGCAGAGTCCGCAACGCTACCCGGAGGGTCCTCCCATGAGCCTAGCCACGTTTAGACGCAGCTGCCCGGTCTGCCTTGGGGCAGGATACCGGTCCTGGTATCAGAGCCTCTGCGCGTCCCCAGGCTACCGGATCCATCTCATCCCTTGCGGCTGTGTCTTGCCGCATCTAGCGCAAGCGTTGTTTGGGTGGTTGCCATGAGGGTGTCCCTGTTCAGGCACGCCAGGGATAACGATCCCATCATGCGGACCTATGCCGATTGGGAGGCCTTTACCAAGGACATAGGCCCCCATGAGGTCCGCCAATCCAAGACCCTCTGCCCAGCTGTGTCCCCTGCCATCTATGAGCCTGGCGAGACTAGGGCTAATGACAACGTTATAGGGTTCTCTTACGGGCCCCTGGACTTGGACAAGCTCACCCTAGAGCAAGCAAACCACACTATCGAGCTAGCCCAGCCCTACGGCTACGTGGCTTACTCCACCTACAGCTACTTTAAACGGCTGCCCCTCCTCAGCTTCCGGATCTTTTTCCGGCTCTCCCGGGAGGTCCACCCAGAGGAATGGTCGGACTTCTGGGAGGCCCTGGTAATGCTTATGGGGGGCTACGGAGATCCACAGTGCAAGGACGAAAGCCGGTTGTACTTTGGGCCGTTCTGTCCCCCGGAGGATGATCCGTCTAAACACTTCGTTACGGTCAATGAGGGGCCCCCCATAGACGTAGACAAGCTCCTAGGCAATCCCCCACCCTTACCGGGCCCTGGTGAGCCTCAGAGCCCTACCACGGTCCTTAGCCGGGCAGCCTTTGAGGCCTTCTCCAAAAAGCTGGCCAAGTCCTCTACGCCCTACCTAGCGGACCAAGGCAGCCGGCTTGTCATGGTCTGCAATGGGGAGAGCTTTGCCACCCAAGGGGAACGGGACGTAATGCTTTTCAAGCTCTGCAATCGGATTGTAGACGCTTTCCCGGACTACGATCCCGCACCCATTGGGGAGCTATTCCGGCCGTCCCTGGATCTAATGGCCTCCCTACACCCCAGGGACCACCTAACGGTTGACGACGTAATAGCCAAGCTCTCAACCATCCAAGCCGCAAGGCAGCGACAAGCGACGCAACGCAAGCGCTCCGATGATGAGCGGAAGCGGACGCGCATAAGGCTAGCCTTTGGCACGGATAGGGTACAGCTCTACCAACCGGATGAGCTGCCACCGGAGGACTTCTACTACGTCCAGAGGGGAAAGGACTATTACGTCTGGGCAGACGGCAGCTACCGGGGGCCCTACGTCAAGGACGAGTTTTACGCTCAATCTCTGGTGCTCCTCAGCCCTGCCCCGGTGCAGCTCCTCAACATATCCAAGACTGGCAACATTACGTTTAAACCCATACCGGATCTCATGCGAGAACATGGGGTAGCAGCCCATAAGGCAATTGTGGATCTCACGGCTGACGAAACCACGTTCCGGACCAAGAGCCGGACCATAGTGGAAGCCCCTTGCCCCCTCAGGACAGACCTAACCCCTAGGTTCTCCCGGGACGTGGACATATGGCTACGCAAGCTAGGGGGTCTGCTACAGCATGAGCTACTTAGCTGGATAGCCTACGTTACCAAGCTCTCCCGGCCCTCCGTGGCCTTGCTCCTAACGGGGGCCCCGGATGCGGGTAAGTCCTTCCTAGCCCTAACCATGGCCAGGCTATGGGGGTTTAAACAGCCTACTCCCCTCGATAAGGCCATGGGCCAGTTTAACAGCATGATCGCGGATTGCCCCCTCATCCTAGCGGACGAATATCTCCCAACCGATATGAGGGGAGAGCTTAGGCTTAAGGAGCTACGCAACTTCATTCAAGCCGTGGTTAGGCCGTACTCCCGCAAGTTCCAATCCGAGGCCGATATGGTAGGGGCTATCCGGCTCATCATTACGGCCAACAATATTGACCTAGTGTCCACAAGGGAGGCCTTAGGCATCAATGACATTAAGGCCCTTTCGGAGCGCTTCCTATCGGTACACGTGACCCCAGACGCAGCGGAGTGGTTAGCTACGTGCAATACCCACAAGTGGCTAGATGAGGACACAGTAGCAAGGCACGCCTTATGGTTGCGTGACAATCACAAGTGGGTCCCGGTGGGCCGGTTTGGGATCCGCAGCTCCTCTAACGCCTTTGCCTTGGGCCTCGCAACCAAGGCCGGGCTAGCCTCCTCCCTGTGTCGCTGGCTCTGCTCTTTCCTGGTAGACCCCAACAAGCTGGGGCTACGCAATAACACCCTCTGGGTAAGGGTGAAGGGTGGGAAGCTTCTACTCCACGTCAAGGGGCTGCTAGATATGTGGGACGCCTACCTTCCGGGACCCTCCCCAGCTGTGTCCACCCTAAGGCGTGCCATTGCCGCGATCTCAATCGGCCGGACTCGAATCAAGGATGGGTTTGACCAATTGCAAAACTACCGCATCGTAGACGTGGCAGCCCTTAAGGCATGGGCCAGCGATCACGACGATTACATAGGGGAGGAAGACATAGACGCAGCCCTTAAGAGAGAAACCGAGGTCAAGACGGCCCTTAAGGCCGTTGCCAATATCACGAAAAGGAAGCCAGCATGAGGGTACCTAAGAAACTGTATGCAGTGATCTCCCCCAAGACCAAAGGGCCCGTAGAGGAAGGGGATATGTACCCCACTCTGGCAGGGGCTAAGGAAGCCCAGAAGGATCGTAATGACTATGAGCCTTCTCATGATGAGGACTGGCAACAGGACTGGAGGATCGTTACCTACGTCCGGGAGGATCTGGTATGAACAATCTAGACCTATTCCTAGCCGTAGCCCGTAAGGAAGGGGTACAGACTACCCGCTTTTCCTTCACGGACAATGGGCAGATCCTCTGTACCCTCACCGGGACGATCAACGATCGCAAGGTAGAAGCCACGGAGGCAGCGGAGCCCAGCCAATTGGAGCTAGCCTGTAAGGGTGCGCTCTACCAATGGTGCGAAGGGCTCAAGGCCAATCCACCGGAAGCCACCCCAGCCCCCGCAGAGCCCCACGTATCTAAGGAGGATGGCAAGATCCATTGCTCCGAATGTGGCGTACAGATCACAGAGCACACAGCCCGCAAGAACCCCGTAGGGGTCTGCCGGAACCATAAGTGCATCTCTGCCTATTGGGTCAAGAGAGCAACGCTACGGAGAAGCCACAAGGGCTAACCAATCAACCACGGGAGAACAGACAATGGGTAAGGTAAAACGCATAGACAACCTAGCCTTTAACGAGGCTCGCTTGGGCTACATCGCAACCCTAACGGACAATGGTTGCTCGGATGTAACTGTGTTGAGAGAGGCCGGTTTAAACGGACTTTCACAGTTACATCCGATGCTAGACGAGATCACTGCTAGGGATAGGGCCGCATCCCTAGCGGAGGCAGAGGAAGAGACGGCTATCTGTCTTTACAACGTCTACCGACACAACTGCCTAAAACAGCCGATCACAATGTGGAAGGACTGTAAGGAACACGTGAGGGACCGTTGGAGGGCCATTGCACGAAAGGCTTTCGTGGTTGTCCCGGAAGTAGCAGCCCGCATCGCAGAGGACTAAGCCATGGCCAAGCCCTTCCACTCCTCCGCTTCTCAGATAGACACCTATGAGATGTGTCCCCGCAAGTGGGCGCTAGACAAGATCGACAAGCTCCCCCGGAAGCCTAACAAGTATGCAGCCATGGGCAGCGCCCTACACAAGATCGCGGAGGAGTGGCTAAGGGATGGCATACCGGCCCCAGCTACGGAGCTAGGGGAGATCATCATGCCATTGATCCCCCATCTCCCTCCCCCCAATACCCCAGGCCTTGAGATTGAGACAACGGTTAAACGCACCCTAGCTGGGGTGGCGTTTAAAGGGCTCATTGATGTAAGGCTACCCTACCCCTACTCACCCATCCCCAAGGTGTGGGACCACAAGTCAACCACCGATCTTAAGTGGGCCCTTACCCCGGAGGGTCTGGTAACCAACGTCCAAAGCACCCTCTACGCTTGGGATACGATCCTGGATAGCCAAGAGAGGGGCTATAAGGGGGACGTAGTGGATCTCCAATGGGGCTACATGAGGACCAGAGGAGCCCCTAAGGCCCTCCCTGTCTGTCAACGGGTATCAATGGCGGACATTCTACCGCGACTTGAAAAGACCAAGAAAGCGGCCCTAGAGCAAAAGCTCCTAAGGGAAACCATAAGCTCCGGCCTAGAGCTACCGCCTAGCGCCGATGCGTGTGAGGCCTATGGGGGTTGTCCCTATGCCGAAACATGCAACCTAACCGCAAGCCAAAGGATCCGATCAATCATGGGACAAGGAAACGCGCACAATGCCTTTATGCAAAAGCTGGCCAAGCGAAGGGAGGAGGCAGGCCAGGCCCCCGCAGAGCCCCACCCAGCCCCCGCAGAGGCCCCCACAAGCGTCCCGGCCAAGTCCGGGACCGTCAACCCACCGGAGGCCCCCGCAGAGGCCCCCGCGGCCCCTGAGGAGGCCCCAGCCCCTCCCCCCAAGCCATCCGGCAAGGGTAAGAAGGTGGGGAAGAAAAAGGCCAAGACCAAGGCCAAGACCAAGGCAGCTCCCCCAGCTGCGGCCCCTGAGGCCCCAGCCCCTCCCCCAGCCCCGGTAGCTGCCCCGCAGCCGGCCCCTGTGGCCCCGCAGCCTGCCATCATGGCTCCGGTGGCCACCGATCCCATGGCCCTTGTTACGGGCCTCCTAGAGGCAGCCAAGGACGGCCGCGCGATCGTTGTCATGGTGATCCCCAATGGCCAGAGCAAGTGACGGAAAGGAGATGGTACGGGCCAAGCTGCAATCCGATCCGTTGGATTGGGCTTGTCCTTCCTGCGGAGCAAACCCCGGGGACCCTTGCGAGGGGCTCCGGCTCAACTACACGCACCAAGATCGGGCCTACATCTTGGTAGAGAGGCATAAGGCAAACCGTAATGACTAACGACTATAAGTGGATCTTCCCTGCGGGGGGAGTCCAAGTCCTTGGCATTGACGACTCCGGAGCCGTAGCGGTTAAGGTAGTCCTTGACCTTGGCTTTGGCTTCTACCGGACCCTCAAGGCACAGCTAGCCATGGTCCGGATCAATGAGAGCCCGGACCACAGGACTATTGCTAAGGACTTCATTCAAGAATGGTCCGTAGCACGACAAGCCCAAGGTGTGCTGCGTTGTGAAACCCAGAGGCTCATTGCAAGCAATGATTGGGTAGCCCATCTCTACTCCGGGAAGAAACGGGAAAGCGTAGCCGCAGCCCTGGTAGAGCAAGGCCTAGGCCGCATCTAGGTTTAAACGTGGTTAGCCTATTCACCCAAGGTGGCGCCAACCGGGTAAAGCAAGGCCCTGGCCTTACCCGTGTTACCAACCTCCCCCGGAGGCATTGGTCCGATGAGGAAGCGGAGGCGCTAGCCGATCAACTAACGGAGGTCTTACGTACTCAATACGGAACGATGAGGCTACGGCCGATCCAAGCTGTAGCACTGTATGAGATAGGGACGGTAGGGGGAGGCTTGTTTGGACCAATGCGGGTAGGGGCCGGTAAGACCTTGCTTAGCCTTCTAGCCCCCGCAGTAAGCTTCTCCCGCCGTCCCCTTCTCTTGGTCCCTGCCAAGCTCATTGGCAAGACAGAGAGGGACCAGAGAGAGCTAGGGAGGCATTGGATCCTCCCTCCCTACGTTAGGGTTATGTCTTACGAGTGGCTAGGCAGGGTCCAAGCTGCGGAGGCTCTGGCCTCCTACTTCCCGGACCTCATCATAGCGGACGAGTGCCACAAGCTTAAGAACCTTAAGGCAGCCGTTACCCGGAGGGTTAGGCGCTACTTCACAGAGCACCCAGACACACGCATGGTAGCTATGTCCGGGACCGTTACCAAGAGGAGCCTTAAGGACTACGCGCATATCCTCCAATGGTGCCTTAAGGAGGGCCGTCCCCTGCCTACCAAGTATAAGGAGGTAGAGCTATGGGCGGACGCGATAGATGAGCGTAAGGGACAAGTTAGGAGGGCCCACCCCGGAGCCCTAATCACCCTCTGCAATGATGACGAGAAGGATCTATGGGTGAAGGGGGAGCCCCGGAGGGCTGCCAGGCAAGCCTACCGTAGGCGGCTTGTGGACACCCCTAGCGTGGTCGCCACCAGAGAGACACCCATAGACGCATCCCTAGAGGTAACGTCCGTAGAGGTCCCTGTGGGCCCAGCTACAGACGCAGCCTTTGAGACTCTCCGGAGTGATTGGGTTACCCCGGACGGCTGGCCCATCTCCGATGGGGTAGGGATGTTTAGACACTCCCGGGAGCTAGGCCTAGGCTTCTACTACGTATGGGATCCACGGCCTCCGGCCTACTGGCTCTCTGCTAGGTCCGCATGGTGTTCCTACGTAAGACAGACCATAAGCCGGAGCCGGACCCTAGACAGTGAGCTAGCCGTAGCCCTAGCCCTTAGCAACGGCCAGCTAGCAGACCCCATTGGGGAGAGCTTACGCCAGGAATGGCAGGCCGTCCGGAAGGACTTTGAGCCTAACACCGTCCCTAGGTGGGTAGACGATAGCGTCCTTACGTTCTGCCGTAAGTGGATGCAACGGAACAATGGGATCGTCTGGACGGAGCATACCCACTTTGCAACCATGCTGTCCGGGCTCTCTGGCGTCCCCTACTACGGCCGCAAGGGTTTAAACGCAGACAAGGTAGCGATTGAGGATCATCCCCATACGGAGCCCCTGATAGCATCTATCCAATCCAACGGAGAAGGGCGCAACCTCCAAGCATGGTCTAAGAACCTCGTTACCTCATTCCCTCCCAACGGAGCCATAGTGGAGCAACTGCTAGGCCGTACTCACCGGGACGGACAAGAGGCAGACGAAGTGGTAACGGAAGTGATTACCACTTGTGCGGAACACGTAGGGGCCATATGGCAGGCCGTAGCGGATAGCCAATACGTGGAAGACTCCACAGGCTCCCCCCAAAAGCTCTTGTTGGCGGACGTTACAGCGCCAACGGCAGATCAACTAGCCCTCACTAAGAAGGGGGCTAGGTGGCACAAGTAAACATCAAACATCAAGGAACGAAACATGGGACTTTTTACAGGTATCGAGGATGCGGATCTTTTTCAACGTGGCAAGTTTCTAACCCCGGACTTCGTTGGGGTCTTGGAGGTAAGGAAGACCGTAGCCTTCCAAACCCGTAGCCACGGAATGGCCTTCATTGTCGAATTCGAGATCCTAGAGAGCAACAAGCCGGAGGGGACCACGCGGACGATCCAAGTAGACGGAGCGGAGAAAGTGGTAGCCGATGCCTTCCCGGTTGGGACTAAGGCAACGTGGTTTCAAAAGCTGTCCGATAAGGACATTGCCTTTCCTGCCATTAAGGCTTTCGTTGCTGTGCTCTCCGGCTACACCCTAGACCAGAAGGACAAGATAGATGAGGAGCTAAGCCCAGAGCTAGCGGACCTCCTAGACACTTGCACGGAAACCCCGGACGATAACCCCTTGGTTGGGCTGCGGATCAACGTAACCACTACCGGGGTAGTCACCAAAAACAACCGGGACTTTACCCGGCATGATTGGGACCCCTACGTCTATCCTGAGACAGAGGGATCGGACTAAGAAAGGAGCCCCGGAAGTGATACCCCTAGCCTTTGACACAGAGACAGCCCTAATCGCTCCGGGGCTCAAAGCACCCCCATTGGTCTGCGTTTCAATCTCCGATGGGACCACACATGATCTCCTCCACGTATCCGAGGCTAAGCCCTACGTGGAGGAGATGCTAGCCGATCCTAACCTCCTCCTTATCTCCCATAACACGGCCTTTGATATGTGCGCTATCGCGTCCCAATGGCCGGACCTTCTCCCGGCTATCTACGCTGCCTACGAAGCGGACCGGGTAACGGATACGATGCTAAGGGAGATGTTACAGCACATTGCGATCGGCTGTTACCGTGGCTATCGCAAAGTGAACGGACAGACGATCAAGATCGCATACTATCTGGATCACTGTGTAGCCCGTAGGTTTGGCGTTACCCTTGAAAAGGACAAGTGGAGATTGCGCTACGGACAGCTCCTAGGCGTCCCTCTGGCCCATTGGCCCCAAGGGGCTAAGGACTATGCTCTCTCCGATGCGGAGTACCATTGGCTACTGTGGAAGGACCAAGAGGAAGATCCAGAGCTGCTAGCGGACGAGTATAGGCAGGCTAGGGCAGCCTTCTGGATCGCGCTAATGAGCGCTTGGGGGCTCCGTACCGATAAGGCAAGGGTAGAGCGCTACGCGGCGCAGCTGCAAACGGAGTATGACGAGACGGAAACCAAGCTCCAAGAGGCCGGGCTAGTCCGGGACAATGGGGTCCGGGATATCGAGGCAGCTAAGGCCTACGTGCTAGCCACTTGCGCTAAGCGGAAAGTGGAGCCCAACCTAACCGATAAGGGGAACGTTAAGCTAGACAAGGACTCCCTAGACCAATTGGGGGACGAGTTGCTAGACCATTACGCTACCTTCTCCGGGCTCAAGAAAAAGATCGGGACGGATATCGCCCTACTAAGGAAGGGGGTAGATACCCCATTGCAACCCCGGTTCTATTCCCTCATCTCCACGGGCCGGACCTCATGCGGGGACAAGACAGACGTAGGCAACGTCCAGAACCTCCCCAGGAAGAAAGGGGTAAGGGAGTGCTTCGTACCCCGGGACGGGATGCTATACGCAGCTGCGGACTATGACGGTTTCGAGTTGCGGACGGGAGCCCAAGTCTGTTTAAACATCATAGGCCGTAGCCTCCTCTCCGAGGCCCTTAACGCAGGCATGGATCCGCATCTCCAGATCGCAGCTACCATCCTTGGGCTTGAGTATGAGACGGCCCTAGAGATGAAAGCCGCTAAGGACCCTGTTATTGATGACGCAAGGCAGACCGGGAAGGTGGCTAACTTTGGCTTCCCCGGTGGCCTGGGTATCACTCGCCTAGTCTACTTCGCTCGGAAACAATACAACGTGATCCTTACGGAGGATGAGGCCAGGGCCCTTAAGCAGGACTGGCTTAGGGCCTACCCGGAATGGGGGGACTACTTCCAATACGTGGGACGCCTAGTTGAGGGGGCCGGTAGCCGGATAGAGCATTGCTACACGGGCCGCTATCGAGGGGACGTGAGTTACACAGAGGCCTGTAACTCTTTCTTCCAAGGCCTGGCAGCGGACGCAGCAAAGGCCGCAGGGTTCCTCATCTCCAAGGCTTGCTATGTGGACACCCATAGCCCCCTCTACGGCTGCCGTATCGTCAACTTCATTCACGACGAGTTTATCCTAGAGGCCCCAGAGGAAACGGCCGCAGAGGCCGCAGAGGAGCTAGCACGGCTTATGGTGGAAGGTGCTAAGCCCTTCCTTCCGGACGTGCCCCCTAGTGCGGAGCCCTACCTAATGCGTAGGTGGAGCAAGTCCGCGCACCCCATCCGAGACAATGCAGGGAGGTTGCTACCATGGGACGAGTCATAGCCTTTGATCCGGGAGCCATAACGGGCTGGGCTACCTTCCGAGGGCCGGAGCTATTGGGGGCCGGTATCATCCGGGACGTGGGAGAGGTCCACCTAGGAGGGGCTACCTTAGTCTTGATTGAGAAGCCCCTAATCTATGCCCTAGATAGCAAGGGGGATCCAAACAACCTCATTACCCTAGCCATCCGGGCCGGGGAGCTTGGGGGCTGGGCTAAGACCCAAGGCATACCCGTCCGCTATGTCTACCCCCGGACTTGGAAAGGGACAGTCCCTAAGGCAATCGGCAACAAGCGGACGCTAGCGAAGCTGTCCGATAGAGAGAAGGAACGGCTACCCGAGATGGCCAAGAGCAACGCGCACAATATGCTAGACGCGGTAGGTATCGGCCTATGGTGGCTAGAGAAGGGGAACCTTAGACCATGAGCACAGACCTAGCCCCATACAAGAAAACCCAAGAGGAGCTATCCACAGAGGGGACCCACGTAGAGAAGGCTTGCGCGCAAGCTCTGGCCCTTGTGGTGGATGATGAGGAATCGCACGAGCTAGCCGGAGATGCCTGCCGATACGTCAAGGCCCAGATCAAGACCTTGGAGGACAAGCGGAAGTCTGTAACCCAGCCCTTACTAGCTATCAAGAGGGAGATAGACTCTTGGTTTAAACCGGTTGTGGATCAATGGCGGGAGGCAGAGAAAGACCTTAAGGCCAAGATGCTAGCTCATGCCTCCAAGGTAGCTGAGGCCAACCGTAAGGCCCAGCTAGCAGCCGTGGCAGCTGATACCCCGGAGGAGGCCGTAACGGCCTTACAGGCCATCTCAGAGAAGCCCAAGGCTACCGGAGTGCATACCGTCAAGCGCTGGACCTATGAGGTCATAGACGTTACCTCCGTCCCGGAGGAGTTTTTAGCCGTAGACGATACAGAGGTTAAGGCTGCCATTAAGGGAGGAGTCCGGGAGATCGCTGGGCTCCGCATCTATCAAGACGAAAGTTTGGCCGTAAGATGACTACCCACGTTTGGCTATTGGACAAGTCCTACTCATCGGTTGACGACGTAGAGAAGTGCCTTAGGTGCGGAGCTATCCGGACCTCAGAGGCAGAGCAAGAGGAGTGTAGGCCCAAAGGCAAGCCCCATAAGGTAAAAGCTTGCGTAGCCGGGGAGGCCGTAGAAGCTACGTTCAATGAACCTCAGCCGGCCCCTAAACCCATCCCGGAGGAGCCCCAACCCATTGACCCGCTAGAGCTAGTGGCAGCCTTACGGCAGCTGTCAACGGCCGTAGGGAGGCTCTGCATAGATGAGCTAACCCCGGACAGCTCTATCCTAGTAGTGCAAGCTCATATTGAGGCCGTGGAGCTACTTAGGAAGGTGGATAGAACGGGCTAGGGATGACGTGAAAGCGCCTCCGCTGGACCGCGGTAATACCTCCGGGAGCGGAGGCCCCCTCAAAGCGATAGCGCCATGGCTTAACGGCCTTATCCCCGTCTAGGGGAATGGCTAGCCGATACTCCCAACGGCCTACGGATGGGTTACTAAGGCTGCCCATTACTACGGTGTATTGGCTGC
>Ga0180433_10001031_pt1 | contig 47067 bp, 39 predicted proteins | sample SS_ome_8_FD_132980 | JGI IMG/M metagenome (GOLD analysis project Ga0180433, IMG submission 132980) | Hypersaline lake sediment archaeal communities from the Salton Sea, California, USA - SS_1_D_1 metaG | ecosystem: Environmental > Aquatic > Non-marine Saline and Alkaline > Hypersaline >...
ATTCGCCACATCCGGATGGTCCTCCCTGTGGTAAAAGGTCACCCCCCTGGCAAATGGAGTTACCGTCGCCTCCCTGACCCATCCCCTGTCCGTCGAGGAGTGGGGTTCCGTCGATGGCACGAATCCATCCCAGGCCACCTTGGATCCCCAGCACCCGTTTACGTCCTCCCACGAGAAGCAAAGGCTGCCCTCCACCTTCCCCTCGGAGATGTTCTCGATCTCGAATATGAAAAAGGCCACCGGCAGGGATGAGGCCTCAAGATTCCTCGGTATCACCGGGGAGAAGGCGGTCAGGCTGACCTTCAGCGGGAGGTCCCTGACCTGGTAATCGATGATGCACCTGGGGTAAAGGCCCCTGTACTTGATCTCGTCCTTCCCGACCAGGAATTCCGCTGGAAGTATATTCGAGCCCGTCTGAAGTACCCTGACCGTCGACCGGTCCCCGGAACTGGTGCTCAGGGCGAGAAAGGTACCTTCCATCCCGTCTATGGGAAAAACATCGTTGTTGTTCACCGTGAGGTGGTGGATGGCCCCGTCCGGGCAGAGCTCCAGCTTGCCTGTGCCGATTCCTCCAAGGGGCACGCCCGAGATAAGCTTTGGATCGCTTGTGTCCAGGTCCTCGATCGTCACAGAGCCGGCCGGGCTCTCCAGAAATTCCTCATATACCCTGTCCCTCTCCAAAGAGAACACCTCGATGGTGAACTACAGGGCTGGATGAAAAATGTGCCTTAATAGCTAATAGCGCTGGCCGTACTTCCTTCCGGCGGATACGAACTCCCTCATGTTGGCCAGCATCCTGTCATTGATCCTGGCTATCGGTTCCGCTGTTGGGAATAGAACGTACCCGCCCCCTGCCGCTCCCTGCTGGATAGCGGATCTGACCTTTTTTCTCATTATCTCCGGGGTGTCGAACTCCAGATCGTTGTACTGGATGTATCCCATCAGGCATGTCCTGTCCCCCAGCCGCTCCTTGACGTCGTTCAGGGGTATGTCTCCCTTTGGTACAGGCTCTATTGGCTCCAGGGCCTGGGGATCGATCTTCCGCATTCCACCCATCACGGTCCTGAGCAACCCGTGGCAGTGGATGCAGGCTATGTTGTCGGTTTTCTTGACGGCCTTTATGAGCTCCCTGTCGTATGGCACCACGTACTCGTCGAAGAACTTCGGGTTCAGTATCGGGGGGGTCACGTACTCGGGCCCGACCACCCTGTAGAAGACGTCTTGGGTTTGTTCAGCGGTTGCCTTCACGTAATCGAGGGTCCTTTTCCCGAAGAAGTCCAGCAGTCTCTTTATCAACCTCGGGTTACGGGTTGCCGTCAGGGCGTAGTCCCTGAGGGTGAAGATCTCGGCGCAGCTGCAGATCGGGTCGCCCACCCCCGTTGCCACGATTCCATCAGAACCCACTCGTTCCTGGGCCTCCTCCACCGGGGTGATGTCAATTTCCAGGGGCTCGTAGGGTATGGAGAGGATCTTCTCGACGTCCTCCTCGGTCTTTATGAACCCCTCGTAGGTCCAGGATGTAAAAACTTCCCGTTCGGACTTCCTCTTGGCCTCAAGCTCGCCCTCCGGGGTGTAAAGGGTATCGCACCGGAACGTGGTATCGCCCTCCTCCCAGGTTTTTGACTCGATCCTCGCCTCCTTGGTGGAGGAGAAGTAAATACCGGGGGCCTTTGGACCGCGGGGCAGCATCACGTCGGTCTCCTCCCGCACGAGCCTGTGAAAGCGATCGAAGCCGAGGCGTCTCTCCTGGTCGGTCAGTTCCCTGTAGGGATCCACGTAGGAAAAGGTAATTGGTACGCGGTCGGTCTCCTCGAGGCGAAGGGCCCTCAGGAACCGTTCCCGGGAGGTCATCTCCTGCAATTCCATCCGCCAGAGAACAGGGCCAATTTAAAATCTCTCTCTAATGAATTGGCTGGTAGCCATATTTCAACACCTTCAAACCCCAGCACACCCATGGCAAAAGGGACCACCTACTCCAGCGAGAGGAGAATATTTACTGATGATGATACTGGGGCTGCTCTCGTCAGGCTAAGCGGTTTCCCGACTCTCAACTACCACGTCTACATGCACTCCAGGTGCTTTACCCCGGACTCCAGGGACGCCGTCTTCTACTCCCAGAGGCAGCTCACGAGGGATTCGCCCAGGGACATATTCGCCGTTTCCGTCGACGGGCTTCACCTCAGGCAGCTCACCGATTCCGAGGGGATTGGCTGGATGACGTGCAGCCCCCGGGAGAGATCCGTCTACTTCGCCCGTGGCAACGCCATCATGGCCGTTGACGTCGACTCATTCGAGGAGAAGCTGATTGCAGAGCTGCCCGGGGGGGCCGGGATAATCAGCCTGAGCAACGACTCAAAAAAGTTCCTGTCCTTTTCCAACCACGGTGGTTCCGGGTCGATCACGTCAACCAATACCAAGAGTGGCTCCACCGAGGTGATCTACGAGCATCCGGATCCAGTGGGCCACCTCCAGCTGGAGCCCGCCCGCTCCCGGCACGCCATCTTCCACGACCGGAACCCCGGCAGGGGAACCCCGAGGTTGTGGGTAGTGGGTGTTGATGGATCCGATCCCCACATGCTGTACGATGGCTCGATGGGGGATCCCTCCCACTTCGTCTGGCTGCCCGGGGAGGACGCGATCATAAGCACACTCCAGCCCCGGGCGCAGGGGATAATTCGGATTGGCCTCGGCGGCGACCTCGAAAGAATAGCCAGCGGACAGCACTACTGGCACCCCGGTGCACGCTACGATGGTAAGATGGTATGTTCAGACACCTTCATCCCGGACAACGGGCTCTACCTGGTGGACCCCGATAACGGCGCGGAGGAGAGGTTATGCCTGTCAAGGAGCAGCAACTCCCATCCACAGTGGACCCACCCCCACCCCACGTGGAGTCCTGATGGGTCGATGGTTTTGTTCACCTCCGACATGGAGGGGATATCCAACGTCTACGTGGTGCAGGCCGGTAGAGGGGACTAGGAGCCCCGGGATATCTCTACGACCGAGTCGGCGATTCTCTCCCCGGCCTCGCGGTACCTCTCCCTGGTAAGGATCATTTCTCCTATCTGGTGGTAGGGAGTCTCAAGACCGATGGCGAAGAAGCCCCGGGAGCTGAGGTGGGAGGTGAAGCCCGGTGTATTCCAGCGGCTGAGGTACCTGGCCAACCTGCCGAACTCCGGGGCCGCGAACTGCGAGAGGTGTTTTTCTACCACCCTTGCTGCCTCGGAGGCCTCCCTGTGGGGCCCCGGGAACTCATCGAGGTTCGGCAGAAAGGCATACATGCCCCCTGACTCGCAGCAACCGGGGGCATGGAAATCGATTCCGAGCCCGGTCTTCATCAACCCGAACCAGTGATCCAGGTCCCTCTGATAGGCCAGAACCTCGTGTCTCATCGGGGGTTTGCCCCAGGCCCTGTTAAGGTCGTAGGGATACCTGTCCTTGCCGTAGGCTCCTTCCTCAACACCATCTATATCTGCCAGGGGTATCGCCCACACAAATGGTGAATCCCCCCCGATGCTTGCGATTTTCCGGAGAAAGCCATCGAGTACCCAGGAACCCGGGGTTTCCCCCGCATGCTGTCTAGCAATTACAAAAATCCCTGTGCCCTCATCACCAGCTGCCCCGGAATTCGAGAGCCTGACCAGGGGCCTCCCACCCTGGCTTACTCCAATTCTCGTAGGCTCCCAGTACCCGGAGGTCTCCGAAAGCAGGGAATCCAGCTCGGGCTTCCCGTAGGGATAGCAGAGTGCGAGGTCAGTATACGGTTCGGGATAATCCACGTGCCATACCCCGTTTTTCTGACCATCTGCTTGCTCCAGGATTCCAGGACCTATACGGATCCAGTCACCGCCGGCCTTCCTGGCAACCGGGTTAATCTTCCCCGGGTCCGATCCTCCCAGTAGGTTCTGTACGTGCCTAAGGACGACCTTCACCTTTTCGTCACCTTCCCGGGGTGAGCCATTGAGCCTCAGGCAGAACCACATGGCCTCCGGGCCTCCCTTGGGATCGGCATCGAAGGATACGGCTTCCTCCCCTTCAAATTCCTCAACGTCTATGTCACAGGCGTTTCCAGAGGGAACATCGGTAGAGACCGTCAGTGTCAATGTGGGCACCTGTCCACAGGGGCCTGAGCGTATTTCTTATAGCTTATGGCTTTGAGGGTGTAAATGGGTGCGCCATTATTAAGAAACCCGATGACCTAGGAATTCCTGATGATGACGAAATCACTCAGGCCCATAACCTATATAATCGATTATAGAGATCACCTCGATGACATCGATGGATATGTCAGGGAGGTTTCAAGGTCACCTCCCCACCTCCTTCACGTGGCCCATGACGTTCCCTTCCCAAACACGTGGGGAGCTGTTAAGGTCAGGGGAAAGAGGACCACCCGGATATCGCCTCGGGACATGAGGGAGAGGATCGCCACAATCTCGGATTACACCGGAAGACTCCACGATGCAGGCGTGGAGACGATCATACCATACATCTGCAACCAGACCATAGCAGGGGACCCGCAAAAGCGCAGGGGAATCTGGAAGTTCTACGACTACTGGGATGACTACGCGGAGTTCGGTTTTGGTCCCAAGCCCCCAGACCCCATGGAGTGGCTTGCCAGGGAGGAATACGGCAGGCCCCATTACAACTACGAGATGAGGCACACCCACTTCGTTTCCCTCGGTCAGCAGCGGTACGCTCCCTGCCCGAATAACCCCGAGTACAGGAAGTACCAGAGGGGAATCGTGGAGAATATCGCCAGGGTCGGGTACGACGGGGTATTCGTCGATAACTGCGTGATAAACTGCTACTGCAAGCACTGCCAGACGAAGTTCCGGGAGCACATTCAGAACAACTTCCTGGCCAAGGACCAGAAGGAGATCTTCGGCTTCGATGACCCGTCGGATATCACCCTTGGCACCAGGGGAAGCAGGTTGCACTGGGTCAAGACCCAGCAGACCTTCATCGACTACATCGGGGAGACCCTTTCGAATGAGGACATGATCCGCTGGCTCGGCACCGGGAACCCGGGGGAGGTTCAGGTGGAGGAGGGGGGAAACGGGTGGCTCTGGAACATGGCCAGCAGGTACCTCTCGTGGCTGAAGACCAAATACGGCCCGGATAGGAGGCTTGAGGTCTTCGGAGAGGGTTCACCATCCACGTGGGGTATCCGGGACCACCGGGACAGGGCCCTATGGGCGGAGACCAAGCTCTTCTGGGCCAGGAGCATTGCCGAAAACCTTAGGTACATCAAGGAAATCGGTGAGGAAAGCAGGCCGAGCTTCTTCATCCTGCCGAACTGGGGGGAGATGCAACTCAGGGACGGGAACGAGTTCAGGGAGGAGATAGGCCACGACCTCAGGGAGTGGAGCTCGCAGAGCGATATGCAGATGTTCGAGGAATCCAATGAGCCCGGTTGGATAGCACCGGGCGTTTACCTGGACTTCCAGCTGGAGCTGCACTTCGCCCTCGCCAACGGGGTGCGGGGTGCGGTGCTGAGCCACGCGGGTTCCGATGCGACCACTTCCGAGCTATCCCATGCAGAGTGCCTCTCCTGCCTCGGGTCCTACATACAGCCCGGCACCGGCTCCCCGGTGGTGGTCGGGAAGTACAGGAAGTTCCAGGACGAGAACAGCGAGCTGCTAATTGGCTGGTCTCCCCACTACCAGGTGGGACTCGCCTACTTCAACAACCAGCTCCATCTCGAGAACATGGAGCACATGGTCCAGGTTTACAAGTTCACCAGGTATTTCCTGGACCAGCACATCCTTTTCCACCTTCTGACGGAGGAGGACCTCTCCCCCGAAAACAGGCTTCCCTGCAGGGTCCTGGTTCTCCCCAATGTCTCCTTCCTGTCCGATGAACAGCTGCAGGGCATCGAGAGGTTCATGGGATCCGGGGGAATATGCTTTTCCACCGGTGAACTGGCAGTTGGAAACGAGAGGGCCCTTCCGAGGGAAGGGTCTGTAGTTCAGGAACTCGGTGAATCCTTCCCAGATAGGTTCGTCCATGTGAAACATCTCTCATCACTGATCCCGGATGAGAGTATCAGCCTTGACCTGGCACGTCAGTTCTCGAGGACGACCTGGAAAACCCTAAACGTCCCGGGTTCGCAGAGCTTCGAGGCGATGAAGCACCTAGATGACGAGCTTGGAATCCAGAGGTACCTAGACGGGGGGGAAATTGGGGAGATCATCGCGGACAGGCTCGAGGAACCCCTTCCCCTATCTCCATCAAGGGATGCACTGGGAATCCGTTACAACGCCTTCAGCAAGGAGGGACACATCTCCCTGCACGCGGTCAACTACAACGTGGACCTGCACCTACCCAAGGACGAAAGGGTGATCGGGTCCGTGGAAAACGTTCGGGCATCCCTCCCCGTACCGCCAGGGTTTTCCCTGAAGCGGGCTACAGCAATGGAGCCAGGAGGAAAGCCCGAAAAGCTGGATGTCCAGATCCGTGGGGGCAGGGCTAACATCACTATCCCGAGGCTTGAATTCTACAAGCTCATCTTGCTGGAGACTTCAGATGATGAGGGCCAGGGATAGAACCAGGCAGAGAATAAACTGTATGGCGAATGTCGCGACCACCCGCGATCTAATAGTGGACCACTTGTTAACGAACTTCGCAGTTCCTATCAGGGTGTATATGAGCATCAGGGCGATAAATACCAGCATCTGTCCCCCGGGTGCATCCCCGCCGATCGCGGCAATATTTCCTATGTAGACGAATACCGGCAGTGAAACCAGCGACCCGATGTGAAAAATCACCAAACCCCGCCTTGACAACCAGCCCAGGTCCTTCGTCCAGTGCTCAACGTTGTTGGCAAGAACCATGTAGGTTATGAACCAGAACACCACCATTGAAAAGAGCGGGCAGGCGGGATCGCTGAAGGCCCTTACAGGGAGACCTTCGCCCCTCCAGGCCACGAAGGTGCCCAGTGCAAGCCCCCCGAAAAACCCCACGCTGTGCTCCATGAATTTCCATGAGGAGAAGTTCCATCCGATCTCGTTACCCTTCCTGTGGATAAGCGCCCCCAGAGAAAAACCTCCCCCGAACCCCAGCCATCCCACGAGGGCCGTCGAGGCCACGGTAAGGTCGCCCGTGCCAAGTGAAAAGAAGCAAAGCGTGCCCAAAGCCCCGCCCAGCACGGCCGCCCAGGCATCGCTCCTGGGTGGTGAGAGGTGAAGGTCCAGACCCACGACCAGAAGCTTGTAGGTCAGGAAGGCACCTATCGAGGCCAGCAGGGCCCAAAGTGCAAGGTCGCCGAGTTCGTAGCTATTCTCCGTCAGCAGCAGGCCGAGAGCCGTCCCGCCGAAGAACCCCCAAAGGCCCCCGACCAGGAAGAGGCCCATCAAACCAAAGGTGGTCGATCTCTGGTCCCTCCCGGGTTCGCCCGTGGAGTACCCGACGATCAGACCGTAGCTCAGGACTCCCCCCAGGGACATCGCAAGGCCCATCAGAGAGCCGTAGATCATCAACTGCCACACGCTACCGCCAGACCCGAAGGCTAGCCAGAGGGTCATCCCGCATAGAGCTCCCGGGACCGTGGCTCCCCACCAGTGGCCCCACTCGCCCCTCAGACCCCACCCGAGGGAGGTTGCGTTTGCCACCAGCAGCACGCCGATTATGGACTGGATCACGTTCACACTCTCTCACCCGGTCTTATCTGTTTATCGTCACCCGCTGGTCAGAGCAGCGATTCATAGTTCTCGGTTACCTTGCGAAGACCCCGGATGACCTGTTCCGAGTACCCCGGGGGCTCTTCGATGAAAACCGGCATGCCCAGGATTCTGTTGTGAACCTCCTCGCTGATCGGCAGGCTCCCCTCCGGGTAGCCTTGGTAGTCTCCCGTGAGTGGCCCGCCGTCGCCGTAGATGTCGAAACCATCAGCGAAAAGCTTCAGGCGGTGTGTCAACCCGTATCCACGGTGACTCATATCTAATCCCTCGGCCTCCAGGGCTTCCAGCAACCTCTCCACGGGCAGGTCACCGAGTTCACCGGGCCGGTAGAGCATGTGCAGCCCCCCGTAGAAACCGGCTGGCTTGGATTTCGGGATAATTTTCACAGGATCGATTCCCTGGATACCTTCCAGGGCATCGTGGATCTTCATGACGTACTCCAGCATCTTCTCATTTCTGTATTCCAGGCTGTCAAAGAGGACCATTGCCGCCGCCGTCGCCCACGGGTGGGTCCGGAATTTCAGGCCAAGGTTGGTGCTCGCCATTTCCATGAAATCGGGGTTGGTGAAATCCTCGGTTACGCCTCCACGGTTAAGGTGGCAGAAGAGTAGAATTCTCTCGTAAAGCTCCCGCCTGTCTGTTACCACGAATCCAGCCTCTCCAGCGGGAATGGGCTTTCCCCCCGGTGGGCCTCCCTGCATCGAGAAGCATCCCACATCACCGAGCGACCCCGCCTTGCGACCGTCCCATTCGGCCCCGTGGCAGTGGCTTGCATCCTCGATTACCGCTATGCCGTGCTTTTCAGCTATCTCCATTATCCTGTCCATGTCGCAGACGTGTCCATACATGTGGACGACGCTGACCGCCCTAGTCCTCGGGGTTATTCGCCTCTCCATGTCCTCGGGATCTATCAGAAGCGTCTCCGGGTCTATCTCGCAGAAGACCGGCCTGGCACCCATGTGCACAGCCGGGGCGATTGAGCAGATCCAGGTATAGCAGGGGTGCAGGACCTCATCACCCCTTCTCACGCCGACGGCGTAGTATGCCGCCCAGAGGGTGGAGGTTCCGTTGTGCTGGCAAAGGCAGTGCTCCGAGCCTATGTACTCCGCAAAACGCCTCTCCAGCTCCAGCGGCAGGCCGGAGCCAGACTGCGACCAGATTCCATCATCAATCATGCCGCATACTGCATCCTTTATCCGTTCAAGAGGCACCTGCCAGCCCTCGCTTGGATCCTTGAGAACGGACTTCGGACCCCCAAATATTGCCAGGTCTTCCTTCGGCATGAAGCAGCACGTAAAAGCTCCACAGAAAAGTGTCGCGTTGGGCCCGGGGGAGCAAACATTTCAAGGGCGGGTGGATGGTAAATGCCTAAACCCAAGCCAATTCCCTGACAGAAGAGCCCCGGGAGCGGCGAAGGACGACCAACTACGATCGAGGTTTACAAGATGGATTCGAGGGAGAGGATAGGTAGACTGTTTAACCACGAAGAGGCGGACCGCGTTGGCTTCGTTGACTTCCCGTGGTCAACCACCATTGAGAGGTGGGAAAGGCAGGGGCTCCCGAAGGGCATTTTCCTGCAGGAACACTTCGACATGGACATGTACGGAATCGGCGTTGACGTATCGCCGAAGTTCGACGAGATGACATTCGAACGGAGCGAAAACTGGTCCATCGGAAGGGACCGGTACGGAGTCAAGCAGAAGCGGTGGAGCGGATACGATGGAATCCCGCTTCACATAGATCCACCTTTCAGGACCCTTGAGGAGTACGAGGAGCGCATCGAGCCCCTACTCGACCCGGATTCGCCAATGAGGATATCCAGCCCCAGGTACCCCTTCAGGGGTGAGATGGAGGAGATGTTCAGGAAGTTCCAGGAGAATTACTACGTCTTCGCCTCCTTTTTCGGCACCTTCGAGTACACCAGGCACACATGCGGTGGAACCAAGATGGCCCTCCGCCACATGATGATAAACCCCAAGCTGACCAAGCGGATGTACAAGGTACTTGCCAAGTTCATGGGTCGCCTGAGCTCCGCGCTCTGCGATGCCGGCGCGGATTGCGCCTGGGTCTGGGACGACCTCGGTTTCGCCGATGGGCCCTTCTTCTCACCGGCCAACTACCGGAAATACGTAATGCCCTCGCACCAGGCCATCACCAGGCCCTTCAGGAAGAAGGGATTGCCATGCGTGCTCCACTCGGACGGCAACGTCAACCTCCTGATCCCCGATATCATGGACGCAGGATTCACTGTCCTCCAGCCACTCGAGGTAAATGCGGGAATGGACGTCATGGAGCTCAAGGATAAGTACGGGGATAAGCTGTCTTTCATTGGCAACATTGACAAGTTCGTACTGGAGACGAATGACATCGAAAAGATCAAGGGGGAGGTACTGCCAAAGATGGAGAAGGCCTCCCAGGGCGGCGGGTACGTCCTCTGCTCCGACCACTCCATATCCACGAAGGTCGATCTCAGCACATTCCAGGCATTCTCCAAGATGGCCAGAAAGTACGGGGTGTATTCCTAGTAACCTATTTGAGGGATCGAATCGGCCGGAGTACCTACAGGCCTGGAGGTCTTCTATTGAAACAGGGGGAGGAAAAGCGAATTCTTGAAATCGCGAACCCTATTACTGACGGCATTCTGAGGGGGTTCAACGAGAACGATTACGCCGAATATTCGAGGAACTTCAGCGAGATCATGCTCAGGTCCCTCGGCAAGGCCAAGTTCGAGGAGACCCGGGATTTCATAATCTCCAAGACGGGCAAATACATGTCAAGGGGAGATCCCCAGGTTGTGGACCAGGGACCTTACGCCATCGTCGTCTACAGGGCCAAGTTCAGGGAGGAATCCGAGGTTTTCGTCAAGGTCGTCTTCTCCAAGAATGACCCAGAAAACAAGGTTGCGGGCCTCTGGTTCGACTCCCAGAAGCTGAGGGGATCCATCCAGTAACAATATAGAAATAGAAACCCCTCTCATCAGGATCCAAGATGAAGGTCCTGTTCATCGAACCCCCGCGGGAGTTATGGTTCGTGATGGGGGAGTACCTGCCACCCCCCTTCGGTATCATCCAGCTCGCGGCATACCTTGAAAGAGAGGTGGAAGACGTCGATATCGGGCTGGTGGACTGTACCGCCGAAGAGCTTGGCTGGAATGACATTGACCGGGCTATATGGGAATTCGGTCCCGATATCGTGGCAGCAGGTGCATTCGCCACCTGCAATGCATATCTCGTCATCAGGACGCTCGAGGCCGCCAAGAGAATTGACGGGGGCATAATAACCGTTACAGGGGGTCAGCACTTCAGCGCGACGGCCCAGGAGAGCCTCCAGGCCTACCCTGAGATAGACATCATAGTCAGGGGTGAGGGAGAGGAGACCCTGGTGGATCTGGTCGGCAACCCGGGGGAACTTGAGAGGGTTGGGGGTATCTCCTACAGGAGGGATGGGCGCGTTGTGCACAACCCGCCGAGGCCCCTCATCCAGGACCTTGATGATCTGCCATTCCCGGGGTACCACCTCGTCGGTGATCTCGTGAAAAAGTACCACTTCGCCGCAATGGCCGGGAAGAATGCACCGTATGTCCTGGTGGAGGGCTCCAGGGGTTGCTCACACAGGTGCACGTTCTGCACCCAGTGGAAACACTGGGATGGGGTAAAGAGGTTGAAGACGCCGGGGCGAATAGCCGACGAGATCGAATACTGTTACCAGGAATTCGGGAGCAGGTTCATCTGGCTTACCGATGACGACTTCGGACCCGGGGACAGGGCAGAGATGCTGGCAGGGGAGTTGCTCGATCGAGAACTCGGCGATGACCTCATGCTCTTCCTCCAGTGGAGATGCGATGACGTCATCCGGAATGAGACCGTTTTACCGAAGCTCCGGAGGGCGGGCCTTTACTGGGTTATGATGGGGGTCGAGAACCCATCGGAAGACGTATTGCGAAGCTACGGGAAGGGAATAGAGCCCACCCAGGCCTCCAGTGCCGTGAAGATGCTCAAGGATAACGGCATATTTTCCCACGCCATGTTCGTAATAGGACACAGGGAGGACAGCTCCGAGACGATTGCCGGCCTGCGGGGATTCGCAGATGACCTGGATCCTGATTTCGCCATCTTCACCGCCCTCACACCCTTCCCGGGAACCCGGGTCCACGATCAGGCCCGGGAAAATGGCTGGATAGAGGACGACAACTGGTCACACTATGACATGGCGCACGCAATAATGCCGACCGAGACCCTCTCGATTGCGGAGGTCCAGAGGGAGCTGTACGAGTGCTACCGGTCATTCTACGGTTCATGGTCGAGAAAGCTGAGGGGAGTACTGTCCCTAAACCCTCTCAAGAGGAGGTTATACTGGCACATGGCCGGCCAGGGGGTGGTCAGGCAATTCAGGGCCCTGTTATAGACCGGGACGACAGAGGCCGATATGCTTATCAACAGCTCCGGGAAAAGCAGTTCAGGGGGGGCACCAACCTGGACAATCCCCTTCCAGGTTCCCCTTCGGGCGCTCTTCGATGTTGCCGGCCAATCCCGTGTTAGCAATGTTCGGAACTCTGATACCATCGGTTGTTATCCTGCATACGCCCGGAGGGAATCAGATGGCGAGTGGAAAGACAGATGGCCAGGGTCAGGTCAGTTTCTCCAGATTATCACCCGGTGAGTACTTGCTCACGATAAACGCGCTCGGCGTCAAGACCCGGCGAGAGATCTCACTTCATGAGACTACCCGTACCAAGTACGGCGTTACCCTCTCGGTATTTACTCTATCGATATCACTGGCAGTATGCTGCATTGTCACAGTAATCTTCTATTACTCCTACCCGCGCCCGGGGCCAAACCTTCTGAACAAACCCGAGCCAGCCCGGATTACTAATCTGAAACTTGTTATGGAGTACCGGCTGATAATGGAGGAGATCCGGGAGAAAGAAGTTCTTGCTGTTAATACCTGAGTGAATCTCCGTCATAATCTTCAATAGCGGGGCAGGCGCTCGCTGAATTTATACTGGCTCTGTATCTTATTTGTCCTACATCCTACTTTTCAACAGATATCAAAAGCATGGGTCGATGGTCGCGTCCCGAGCCCAGATGAGTTCCAGGGACAGGTTAATGAGGGCATACCACCTCGAGGAGACCGACCGTGTACCCGTGACACTCTCGTACGTGGACCCCCTTTCCGGGCCCGGGATGGTCCCAGGTCACGCCCGATTTCAAAACATGGTCAGGAAAAAAACCGATGTCCTGCTTCCGGCCTCGCCCGAAGGCCGGGGCCCATTTTTCTCTTCCACAGATCAGGTCAGCGTCGAATCTGAAGAAAGGGAGGAGGGTCCCCACACCTACCACCACCGGACGCTGCACGCACCCGGGGGTGACCTTCACCAGAAATCCAAGTCTGAGCGAGGGGTCAATACCACCTGGATATACGAGGGTTACATCAAATCCGATGAGGACGTGGAGAAGGTCCTCTCCATTCCCTTCGATCCCCTTGAAATCGATGCAACCCCTGTACACCGCGCGGTACAGGCCCTCGGGGAGGGTGGCGTTGTGTCGACGGGAATCAGTGACCCCGTATGCAATTGCGCCGGCCTCTTTACCCTGAAGGATTTCGCCCTGGTTGCCAGCAGGCACGGAAAGATACTGAAAAAGCTGCTGAGGTTCTTTCAGGGCAGGATCGAGGATTATGCAAGGCAGGTTGCCGAACAGTGCAATGACGTTTTTTTCAGGATCGTTGGACCAGAATACGTGACCCCACCGATACTTTCCCCGGACCTCTTCGAGGAGTACGTGCTTCCATACGACAGGAGGCTAACCAGAATAGTGAAGGAAAACGATAACCTGGCCTGCATCCACTGCCACGGAAAGATTGGTAGGGTTATGGATGGAATGAAGAAGATTGATCCCCACGTGCTCGAGCCTGTTGAACCCCCTCCAGGTGGTGATATCACCCTTGCTGAAATAAAGGAAGAGATCGGTGACAGGACCTGCCTCATGGGTTACCTCCAGCACAACGATCTCGAGTTCTGCTCCCCGGGAGCAATCCGAAAAATGATCCGCTCAAACATAAATGCGGCCGGAACGGGGGGAGGGTACATCGTCTTCCCAACTGCGAGACCCTATGCAGCTATCAGTGAAAAGTTGCTGGAAAATTACAGGGAGGTCATTGCAGCTGCCAGGAAATACGGCCAGCATGGCAATAGGTGATGAAAATGATGAGCAACCCGGTACTTAGGAACATGGTAAGAAAACGGCCGCTGAGGGTTCCAGTTGAGGTACCAATCGGAGGTGTTGACCCCCCCCATATGGAAACGGGAACGGTTGGAACGTGGCGTCTCAAGCTCATGGCGGAAAGAGACCTGACGGGGGAATACCTCACTCTCCACCTGGGGGGCCATCGCTGGGTAAAGCTGGACATGCTCTGCCAGACCGAGAACCCATCCAACGAGGGGTATGTTTCGGCAAGGGCCGGGCACAGGTCCCTTGAACCCGAGCCCAATCCCGCCCCAGAGAAGATTCACGATATGATGAAGGCAAGATTCAGAATCCCTGAGGATGGGATAGGGGCCGGGGAGGAACTTGAATTCGTATTGGGCGATACATCGGGGGGCGGACCCGGAATGGAGGCAAGCAGATTCTCCGTAATCAATGCGTTCTTTGCACTGGAAGTTGAACCCAGACCGGCTGAGATGCCGAAGGCCGAATTCAACTGGGTGGGAGCCTTCATTCTCCACCTCCTCGGGGGACCATGTAAAACCCTCAGGGCACTGGCCCCGTCCCAGGTCCGAAGTAACTCGGAATTTTCCCTGATCGTACGCCCACAGGACCGCTGGGGAAACATCTCTACAGAGTCGCCGAGACGCCTTGTCCTCGGCTTCGAGAACGGGGAAAAAGAGGTTGATGTACTTCCGGAATTTTTTAACCCGGCCGGTGCAATCAGCTTGCCCGGGATAAGGCTTGCTGATGATGGCGTGACCCGAATCCGGGTCGAGGATCCCGACACTGGCATCAGGACCACCAGCAACCCTATAATCGTGGACGGGAGCGGGACGAACCTCTACTGGGGCCTGATCCACGAGCATACCGAGATCTCAGACGGGAGTGGTTCCCTGGACAGCTGTTATCGGAACATGAGGTACGGCTCACGACTCGATTTCGGAGCGGCATCGGACCATGACCACAGGTTCGAGACGAGCGACCTTATGTGGGAGATGACCCGGGAGGCAGCAAGGCGATACTACATTCCCGGTGAATTCACAACCCTGCTCGGATACGAGTGGGCGAAGTGGAGGAGAAACGGGGACGGGGACCGCAACGTCTACTATCCCCACAATGATGGAATGCTCTACAGGTCAGAAACGGGGGAGTACGACACCCCGGATAAGCTCTTCGAGGTACTTTCCCAGGAGGACGCCCTGATCATACCCCATCACACGGCATACGAGGGCAATTTCTGCGACTGGAGCCAGCACTCGCCGGAGAAGGAAAGGCTCGTTGAGATCTACTCGGTGTGGGGGAGTTCCGAGATGTCGGCCGCACAGGGCAACCCCCTGCCCGTGAGATTCGGCCGCGATTTCAATCCAGTGTGGGTCGAGGCAAGCGGTCAGAAACCAGAGATTGCCGAGGAGCCCGTGGGATTTGTGCAGAACGCTCTGGCAAAAGGATGGCGGACTGGTTTCACCGGTGGTGGAGACATGCACAAGAGCCACCCCGGAGATGACGTTACCAGGGGATACCCGCCTTACGTCTACAAGCCCGGATTGACGGGTCTCTGGTCAGGAGAGAATACCCGTACCTCGATATACATCGCCTTGAAAGCAAGGTCATGTTACGCCACGACGGGGGCGAGGATGATTCTCCTGATGACGCTAAACGGGCAACCCATGGGATCTGAACTGAAACTGGGGAGGAAACAGGCCCGCCATATCTGGGTGGATGCCCACGGAACGGATGGCATAGAGATGATCGAGCTCGTCAGGAACAATGAGGTAATTCTTGTGGAGGACGGAAAGGGGAAGTCGGACATCGAGTTTGAACACCACGACGGGGACGATTTTGGTTCAGTTGCCATGCCACCTGCGCCCTGGTCGCCAAATCCATTCATTTTCTACTACATCAGGGTCACCCAGGTTGATGGCGAGATGGGGTGGACCAGCCCCGTCTGGATAGAAACAGGGGGCGAGCAGGATTAAGGTACAGTACGAGAGCATGCTGCCCAGGGAGATCCGGGAGGCAAGGGAGAGGAAACCCGTAGCATATCTCCCGATGGGGATACTCGAGTGGCACGGCGAATTCCTCCCGGTGGGCAACGACGCACTCAAGGCCCACGCCCTTTGCTGCAGGATGGCCGAGGATATCGGTGGGCTCGTCATGCCTGCATTCTACTGGGCGGATAACCGGGCAAGGATAGCCGAGGTCGTGTTTAAACCAGAGCATTTCGAAGACCTCGATAGGGACCATACCGAGCAGATGATGGACATCTATGGCCTCGATTCAAAAGGATTCGAGCTCGAGGCCGAGAGATCGAACCAAGCAGGTGGCTGGAGGCTCTTCGAGGAGGTCCTGGACCACTCACTCCACCAGATAGAGTCCCTCGGGTTCGGTGTAATAGTCACCGTTGCCGGCCACTACCCTCTGATCGGACCATCCAGGAGGGTTGCAGAGAATTACGGGGGAAGTTCGAAGATCATGCCCATCATCGGCTACGACCTCGTCCAGGACGAGGGCTACAGCGGTGACCACGCAGCGAGGTGGGAGACCTCCCTGCTCCTCGCACTCCGTCCAGAGCTCGTCGACCTTGAAGGTCTCAAGAAGGCCACTGAGCTTATCGGCATAATGGGCGAGGATCCGAGAACTGCCTCAGCCGGGTACGGCGAGGAGGCGATTTCCGCCATGGTCCGCAGAGCGAGGATCAGGATTGATGACCTTCTCGGGGATTGACCTCATCGCCTTTAAAGGCACACGGAATAGTTATGAGTGAGAAGGTAAGCTTCCCAGCATGGACGTTTTTGACTGTATTATCGGTAGAAGGTCTATAAGATCCTATCTCGATACCATGGTGACCGATGAGGCGATCCAGAAGATACTCGAGGCTGCGCGCTGGTCCCCCAGCGCGGTAAATCGACAGCCATGGGAGTTCATAGTAATCAAGAACCGGGGTCTGCTGGAGAGGATAGCCGAGAAAGCGAGGTACGGTAGCTTCATCGCAGAGGCCCCGGTGGCGATCGCTGTGGTAACCAACCCCTCCACGAAATGGCACATTATCGATGGTTCCACGGCGGTCCAGAACATGGCCCTTGCGGCATGGGAGATGGGGATAGGCACCTGCTGGATAGGAAGCCTGGAGAGGGACGAGGTCAAGGAGCTTCTTGGAATCCCTGACGATATGCACCTGCTCACCGTCCTTCCCTTCGGTTATCCGGCCAAGATTGGGAAATCCACGAGAAAGGAGATCCAGCCGCAGGTCCACGAAAACCAGTGGTGAACCTCACCCGGACCCAATGCCGTACCTACCGGCCACCATTCTGACGAAGAGGGCCGAGGACCAGTAGAAGTCACTGATGACTGGAATACCATCATCAGGCCAGCCCCTGACCCTTCCCTTTCTCTTCAGTTCCTGTGGTGCCCTTTTTCCGAACGGGTCATAGAACTCATAGATCGAACCCCTTTCGGACCGCCAGCGGGAGATTTCCCCGATCGTCCTATCTTCCAGGTCATCGGCAACCAAGTTGAACCCGTATTCCCTCAGGCCAGATATGATCATCCAGTTGTAGTTTATCCAGGTGGGGCCCCTCCACATGTCCAGCTCGAAGGACTCCTCGTTCAGCGCCACAGATGGAACCGGGAAACTGGGCCAGAACTCCTCAGGGTCCGTCAGGTGTTTCCTGAGCAGCTCCGCCCTGTCCCCTGGGGCTATGCCTGCAAAGAGTGGAAGGAACCCGTCCACTGTCTTGACCTTCACCCATGATCCGTTTTTTCGTCGGTCGAGGTAGAAGCCCTCTTCCCCGTTCCACAGACGGGAATTAATCTTGTCTGCCATTTCCTTCCTTAGCTTTTTCCACATATAGGCTTCGTCTTCGAGCCCTATCTCCCCGGCAATTAGTTGAAGTGCCAGGCACTCGTTTACCGCGAAACAGTTCAGGTCAACGGCATCGAAATCCGCACCCTTGTCGAACCTTGGGCTGTTGTCCATACCACTATCAAAACCCGGGAACTGCCACTGGAGAAGTCCGGTCTGGAGCCTGTCCATGTTTTTCAGGTCCCACGCCAGGTACTCTCTTAAACCTGGATAGACCTCGGAGAGGAAATTCCTGTCGGGATCCGTTGTGTTTATCTCCCGTGTGGCCCAAGCGAGAATCGGTGGCTGGGTCATTCTGGAGTCCTCCTCTGGGTCCGGGGCCAAGGTATGGGGTATGAATCCCGAACTCCTCTGTTTGGACAGTACCGCGCGGATGCAGTCCCTCCCGAGTTCCCGGTCCAGGTGGATTGCTCCCAGGGAATTAAAGGCGGAATCCCATAGCCACATGTATCGATGGGGCCATCTGTCTGGGGTGGTCCAGCGAGAAGTTATGCTACCACAGGGAGATTCAACATTTACCTTCATGATAGCGCAGGCCTTCACAAAGGTCTTCAGGATTTCCACATCTTCCGTGCGGGGCGGGTTGAGCTCTCTGTAGAAAGCCATCCGCCTATAGAAGATATCATCAAAGTCCACCTCCATGGCCGCTCCCGCGATTCCGGAGATCCCCGGGCCACCTCTGACTATGGCAAATTCACTCGGGCCCCCCGGAATGAACCTGACTACCCTTTGGCTCCCGTCGGTCTTGATGGTCGAACTCGGCGCGACAATGGCGGCCTTCTGTTCGTCCAGGACCATCTTGCTGTACGCGGCACCACTCGTGATCAGGCACGGTATGGCATTCCTGGCCCTAGCCCTCCCCAATACAGTTGCCGCGTCAAGCCAAACGAGCTTGAATTCCGCACTGGAATCCCCTGGAAGCGTGATCCTGATGCTAAATACATCCGGCCCTATTACCCCGGGTTCCCCGGTATCAGGTGTTCCCTCGATAAGTTCCCCGTCCCGTTCCGCACCAAATACCACCCGGAAAGACCCCGAGCCATCGGGTGACACCTGGAAAAGGAGTCCAAGTCTATCCGAGAGGGTCTGCCCGACAAAGGGTTTCCTACAGTCCGTCTTTCCATCAAGGCCGGAGGGGGCGAAGAGCTGTGCCCTTCCCCACGTATCCGGTAAAAAATCCAAAGTCCCTGGCAAGCTTCTCGTAAAAACCAACGTGCTTTGCACTGATAAGGCTTTACAGTCCGAAATCTTTATCCATTCAGGCCCAGCTTTGGATCCCAGAAGGCCGGACCGTGGATCTTTGACGGGGAAAATTCAGGAAAGGATCGAGGAAATCAGGAAGAAAATCGAGGAACATAACTACAGATACTACGTCCTGGATTCACCAAAGATATCGGACCGGGATTACGACCGCCTTTTTCAGGAGCTCCTTAAACTGGAGGAGGAAAATCCAGAGTTTCGAGATACCAATTCCCCCACACAGCGTGTCGGTGCCCCACCATCTGAGTCCTTCTCTAGACAGGGACATCTTACACCCATGCTATCTCTGGCCAATGTCTTCGATGACGACTCTCTCTTCAAATTCGACCGGCGAGTAAAGAGTCTTCTTGGCCTTCCCGAGGAGCATGACATCGAGTACGAAGCGGAGCTGAAAATCGACGGGCTCGCCGTCTCACTCAATTACGAAGGTGGTATGCTTACCTCCGGGATGACGAGGGGAGATGGTTTCGTTGGAGAGGTTGTAACGCCGAACCTGAGGACGATCAGGTCCATCCCCCTGAGACTGAGGGCGGGGGAATCCGACGGGACCGTGTCAGCACGGGGCGAGGCCTACATGTCGAAAAGCGAGTTCTTCCGGTTGAACGAGGAGAGATCGGCATCCGGTCTACCAACCTTCTCAAACCCTAGAAATGCCGCAGCAGGTTCGATCAGGCAGCTGGATCCAGCGGTCACCTCTGAGAGGAAACTGGACATCTTCATCTACGGTGCGGCATCGCCACTCTCCCTGGGAGTCCAGCGGCATTCGGACCTGCTTTCCCAGCTCTCCGGGATGGGTTTCAGAATTAACCCTCACAACAGGGTTTGCGGGAACATCCAGGAGGTCGCGGAGTACAAACGCGAGTGGGATGGAAAAAGGGAGGAGCTGGACTACGGAATAGATGGAATTGTAGCCAAGGTGAATTGGATCCCCGACCAGGAATTACTGGGATCTGTTTCCAGAAGCCCGAGGTGGGCCATCGCCTACAAGTTCAAGGAGGAAACCGCCGTAACACAGATGAAGGATATTATGGTCAGTGTGGGTTCCACGGGGGTACTCACTCCCTTCGCAATCCTCGAGCCCGTATTCGTATCAGGGGCGACAGTATCAATGGCAACCCTCCACAACGAGGATGAGATAGAGAGGAAGGATCTCAGGGTGGGTGATCTCGTCAGAGTTAAGAGGGCGGGGGAGGTCATCCCGGAGGTCGTGGGCCCCCTCCTGGATGCCAGGACCGGGGATGAGAAGAAATTCAAAATGCCCGAAAAGTGCCCGGTCTGCGGGGCCGGGGCCCACAGGACACCCGGAGAATCGGCCCGATACTGCACAAATTACGACTGTCCAGCACAGTCCTTCCAGCGGATCTTGAGGTTCGTCTACCGGGGAGCACTCGATATCGGTGGCCTTGGGGAACGCACGGTGGCCCAGCTTATGAAGGCAGGTCTGGTCACGGACCCCTCGGATATCTTCTTCCTCTCCCCGGCCGATCTGGTCGGTCTTCCTGGAATGGGAAAGAAGCGTATCTCGAACCTCATCTCCGAGATAGAGAAGGCAAGGAACCCCAGACTGGACAAGCTTCTATTCGGACTTGGCATTCCTGGTGTTGGTGACCATGTCGCGGAAATACTTGCCACCCGTTTTCGGACAATCGAAAATCTCGAGGGAGCAAGCGAGGAGGAGCTCATGTCCGTACCCGAGATCGGGCCCACCACTGCGAGGGATATCTCGGATTTTTTCTCCCGTGAATCGACGGTGAACTTACTATCCAGGCTCGGGGAGGCAGGGGTCGACCCGGTACCCCCTCCCAGGTCCAGGCCCTCGAGGCTGTCATCCAAGTCAATCGTATTCACCGGCACCCTGAATTCCATGTCGAGGGAAAGGGCAATGGCCGCCGTCCGCCAGCTGGGAGGTAAGACTCCCTCGACCGTATCACGGAGCACTGACTACCTAGTAGCGGGCAGGAACCCTGGCACCAAACTCGAAAGGGCCAGGTCCCTTGAAGTCGAAATTATCGACGAGGAGACCTTTCTCGAAATTCTGGGTGATCTTGTCTAGTCGGGGAAGGAAAGCGCCTTCCATAGGGCCCTGTAGTAGTTCATGACCCTCAGAGGATCGGGGCTGTCGGGAATCTCCGCAAGACAGAAACCCTTGAAATCCATTTCCCTCAGCAGGCCGAGCATCTCACCCCAGGGGTACTCCTCAAGGAAAAGATCTCTCATGTGCGCCTGCCTTATCCACGGTTTGAGCAGGTCAAAATTCTCCTTGACCGATCCATCAATCACGTCGTTATTGTTGGAATTCCAGCAAACGAAGACGTTGTCATTGTCGGCTGCCTTCATTATCTTGTGGATGTGCTTTGGGTCATTTGTACCCTTGCCATGGACCTCCAGTCGAATCTCTATTCCGTAGTCCTTGGCATACTCCCCGCACTCCCTCAGGGCAAGTCCTATCTGTTCAAGGGTCTTCTCCACGGGTATCCCCGCGTCGATCTGGAGACCATTTGGCCTGACCTTGACCTCCTCCGCCCCGACATCTCTGGCGAGGACCGTGTAGGATTTCGTGCCCTCGATATTCCTCTTTACCTCCTCGGGATCCGTGGAGTGATATTCGAAGGCAGAGCCAAGCCCCACGAGCTTAACACCCGATGACTCGAAGGTCTCTTTGACCTTCTTCCTCTCGTCCGGGGAAAGCGTGTCCTCGACTCCGTGAGCATGGGTGGTTCTCAGTTCAACGCCCTCGAAACCCGTTTGCTCACAGTTATCGATAATCGTTGGGATATCCCAGTCCTTGGCCATGTTGTAGGTAACAAGTCCCAGCTTCATTTTACTCAGCCAGACCTGAACTGATGGTATCAATTTAAAATGTATACATTTTGAATGGATGCTGGAGGTTTTTTTGCTATCTCCCTGGGAGAGGGTAATCCGGGAGCTTCAGCACGAGGAACCCGATAGAGTTCCATGGGGAGGGGAGGGTGTATCGAGGCCGACGGCAGACGTGATCCTTGGCAGGCCAGCGCTGACTGGCATGGGCGGGCAGCACAGGGTAATTGAGCTGCAGGCCAGGGGAAGGCATGCCGAGGCCCGGGCCCGGATGGAGGCCGATATCTACGACCTCGCGAACAAGTTGAAGATCGACCTCGTCCAGGTGGTGTCCCTTCCCCCAGGAGAGGGCCAAAGGCCCAGAATCCTATCGAACCAAGAGTGGACTCATGACGGACGAAAAAATCTTCGAACTGTCGATGGGAACCTTCTCACCATTGAGGTCGAGCCGGGAAGCGGGAAGAGGATAAAGCACGGCATGGACGAACTCGAGCACCTTGTCACAGGGATCGAGGACGGAGTCCATGAGGCCGAGTCAAAGGCAAGCGAGGTCTCGAGCGACCTCTCGCAGCTTATCAGAAACATCAAGGATCACCTCCGGGCAGCCGTTTTTTACCCAGTCTGGAACTGCTTCCTCACACACCCCGACTGGTTACCAACATTCCTGAGGGCTTTCCACACCAGACCGGACCTTATATCCAGGTATGAGAGGGCCCAGTGCAGGAAGGCAATTGCGGCGGGAAAGGCCGGGATCGATGCAGGGGCAGATGTCGTCGGGATTGGTGGGGACCTCGCCTACAGGAAGGGACCGATGATCTCGCCCGACAAATACCACAGGTACATCCTTCCATACATGAAAAGGGAGTCTGAGGCTTTCCACAGAAAGGGCGCTTTCTCCATCATCGCCTCCGACGGAAACCTCATGCCCATTTCCCAGGATTACTTCATTGGCTCCAAGGTCGATGCAGTCCGCGAGATAGAACCAGGTCCCATGGATCGTGCCGTGGTCAAGGAGCTTTATGGTGATCGCGTTTGCCTTAATGGCAACGTGGATTGCGGCAGAACCCTCGGGCTGCTTTCACCGGGTGATGCCGCAAAGGAAACCCGGGATGTTATCAGGCTTTGGGCCCCGGGTGGAGGGCACATAATTAGCTCAAGCAACACCATAAGCCCCAATGTCAGGCCCGAGAATTTCCTGGCAATGTGGAAAGCCATCTTCAGGTACGGCGATTATTCAAATATTCGCTGAGAAGGAATTTTTTTATTAATAATATCGCAGTCTATAATAGCCTTCTCTGACTTTAATTTAATAGAGCATTTTTCCCTTGCGATATCAGTGATAACGATGGGGGCCCTGAGGCGCGCGCTACTGCAACTTGCCTTCTACATCCTCGTTCTTTTTATCGGTTACTTCCTCCTCAAGGCCAAGCGACTGCAACACCTGAGATCAAAGACATCCCCTGTGGGGAACGACATTTACTGATTCGACCTCTGGGTCCCGGAGACCAGGGCTGATATTTTTCAGCACCAGGGATAAATATTCACGGGGTTGGATTGAAGCTAAACAAGATCTTCAGGGAAAATCACCACGATCACCGGGGAATCACAGATAGGATAGACTACATTTTCGCCCAGAAGGTCTCTGATTCCAAAAGGACATACACGCCCGGGACTCTATTCTTCTCTATCAAGAAGGCGGATGAGGGTGGCTGGGCGTTCCTGGGGAGGCACTTTAACAGCATCCAGGGCGCAAAGAAGGAAGCCAGGAAGTACTGTAACCAGAGGGCGGATGACTTCTCCTAGGGCCCACGATCAGCTCCCGGGTTCTATCCTTCCCCACTCGCCATCCTCGTCTTTCCTGAAGAACTCCCTTCCCTCGTCATATGTTATCGTAACGACGTTGTTCTCGGTGTCGACGTCAACATCGACCACGTAATCATCCAGAACCCTCGTCTCGATCTCCTGGTTGTTCAGGGATTCGATGCACTCACCTATGATATTACAGGCTTCGTTCATCTTGAACTTGTCGAATGCGTGGCGGGACTTGTACTTCTTTCTCAGTATCCTTCCGACCTCGCCACCTTTTCCCTTGTTTCTGCTAAAAAGGCCCAATTCATCACCTCTTACTCAAAGCTGCATTTGCTTATCAATATCAACGGTCGTATAAATAAAATAGGTTTCCCCAGTGCAAGAACCACGGTACAGAGTGCAATTACCAGAAGCCTGGGTAACTCCGGTATCTCGTCCCTCAATCTGAGCGGGTACACTGTGAACTGCCTGGCGGGGCCGTAGTTACCCTCATCGAACTCCTCGTGGGCCCTCGACAGGAATATTTCGTGGCGCGATGTATCAATGCCAGCCTGCTTCGCCTGCGCAACCACCTCATCCGCCAATATGATCATGGTCTCCGCAATGATTTTTTCCAGGGTTATCTCCAGCTCCAAGATCTCCCCGTCCATGCGGTCAAGAATCGAGTTTTTCTCTGCCGTTCTGAATTCCTCCTGGATTCTTGATAGATTGGCCCTGATATCCACAATAGGAATCCCAAGTACCTCGGCCTCGTCTACCTCCGCGGCCAGTTTTTGCAACCTTTGTCCCGTCTCCATGATCCTGCCCATCACATCCCATGCCTTTAGCATTAGGCCGATGGGGACCGAGGCGTTCTTAAGAGACCCCTCCGAGATGTAAATCCCGGCCTCATCGACTAGTTGTATTGTCGAGGGGGCCTGAGAACCCAGAGAGAGTGTCTCATCGACCCTCTGGCCCACCTTTTCAAGCATGGGCACCAGGGTATCCCTATCAATCACCAGTATCCCATCGGGGTTGATTCCCATATCCTCCAGTACACTCGCCATAAGGGGGATCTGGGACAGGCCTAGGAGCGTTATGCTAGATGCATACAGACCGCTTCGTTCATGTATGATGCCGAAGACCATCCTCTGACACTCGTAGATATCCGGATTATACGGGGCCAGCAATGCCCAGCCCCTCGAGATCCGGGCATAGTCGTACTCTATGGGATCTGAACCATCCACCCTCATCGCCAGGAGGTGCTTACCATCAAAAACCAGGGGAACCTGCCATATGTTCTCCAGGTAGGTGTTTGCCAGCCTCCTGAGGTGGATCTCGTCCAGAAGCCCCCTCCTGTTGGCCATTATTAAAAATTCCAGATCGATAGCGCCGTGGCTGATATCCTCTGATGCCTCCTTACCGTAACTGTATTTCCAGGTGTAAAGGTCACCTGATGGATGGTAGACCATGTTCGCCACCATGAAGTTCGCCATCTGGCGTGGTTTGTCGTAGTAGGTGTTATTACCGGTCACGTCCCCGAGGACGAGCTCTGCTCTTCCCAGTGCCGTGAATCTGTTGACTATCGGGCCAACGTCCTCGTAGGGGTCATCCCAGTAGTATCCCATGTCCTCATCCACCTGTTCCCACGCACTGTGGTGGCGCTGCACCAGTCTCTCCATCATATCGATGTAGGCATTGGCCTTTTCCAGGAGAGTTATGTTTTTCGAAAGCAAATCATCATCAATAATTATCTTGGCGACCTCGACCATCGGCAGGCCGATAACACCATCCCAGACCGTATACTCCCTGAAATCGTACCTGGAATTGCCCCACGTCTCGTTGTAATTTCCCCAGCATGGTTCACCATCACCATTAACGTCGGAATATTCCAGGAAATGATCGGATAGATTAACTGCCCAGTCCAGCCACTTCCTCTCCCCGGTCAGATTGTACATTATTAGGCAGCCCCGGGCGTGGTACTGCCAGCCCCAGGCGAATGAGCCGGGGTTGTAGGGGTCATCCGCTATCTGTACCGAAATTGATTCAAAGGCCTGGGCCCCGACGCCGTCGGCGAGATCGATAATGCTGTCCCTACCAACCAGGGGATCTCTGAATGAATAGCACTGCTGGAGAAGAATTAATGCCACCGCTAGCAGGATAATTGATCTCAACCTATCACCTGTCCTAGCTTTGATCGATGAGCCTGGTAATTAAAATGTGCCGAATGCAGTTATCGGGAAAAGAAGGATGGATTATGAAACGCTCAGGCATCGGAACCTTGAAAAAAGGTTAATTTGTCATCAAACGGACTGCTGTCGAAGCCGGATTTTCCCGATTCCGAAAGACTTTTTAAATTACGTGCTATAGTGCCGCTCTCTAGCACGGAGGAGGACTAGATGGGTGTTCTGGGCATTCCCGATCCTTTGATATGGTTGGCCTATATACTATGCTTTGCCAGCTCCGGCCTATGCGTGGTCTGGGGCATTATATACTGGAATTCTGAAGACGAGAATGGAGACGACATCGAGGAGGAAATAGAGGAGCTCGAGGAAAAGCCCCTCGATGAGGCCTTCGAGGAAGAAAAGGAGGAATGATTCATGGCTATCAATGCGGGGCTATTCGGTCTGGTTATGGCCTTCTACCTTGTGGTCACGGCCTACCTAGGCTACCTTGGTTGGAAGAGGACGAAAACTCACGAGGACTTCATGATCGCGGGTCGCAAGGTTCACCCGTACCTCGTGGCCGTCTCCTACGGTGCGACCTTCATCAGCACGTCGGCCATTGTAGGATTCGGGGGGGCCGCATCCCTGTTCGGGATGGGTCTTCTTTGGCTTACCTTCATGAACATCTTCGTTGGCATATTCATCGCCTTCGTGGTGTTTGGCAACAGGGTTCGCAAGATGGGCAGGAATCTGGGCGCCCTCACATTCCCCGAGGTACTGGGGAGGAGGTACGGGTCGAGGTTTATCCAGGGATTCTCAGGCCTGCTCGTATGGATCTTCATGCCCCTTTACGCCTCTATAGTACTCATCGGGGCCGGAAGGATGCTGGAATCCATTCTCCAGATCAACTTCGATGTAGCACTGCTATTCTTCACGGTAATCATCGCGGCATACGTGATCCTCGGCGGGCTGAAGGGCGTAATATATGCCGATGCCTTCCAGGGAACGCTGATGGCGGTGGGCATGCTCATCCTGCTGATCGGGACCTATGCAGCCCTTGGGGGAGTTGGCAAAGCCCATAACTCATTGACGGATTTCAAAGAAACCGATACCTACGCCAACCTCACCAACAAGGGAGCACCGCTACCGGTGCTTGGTCACCAGGGATACACCACCTTTCCCAAGATGAGCCTGGGTAATAAACCGGCCGATGCCTCGGGGCTTAACAACACCGAGGGAATATTCTGGACCGTCCTGATTGGGCTGATCTTCGGGGTGGGCATCGGGGTTCTGGCCCAGCCACAACTCGTGGTCCGCTGCATGGCCTCGAAAAGCAAGCGTGACCTCAACAGGGCCGTGGCAATAGGCGGGGTATTCATTCTATTGATGACCGGTGTGGCCTTCACCGTGGGCTCCCTGAGCAATGTCTACTGGGAACAGGAGGGAGTCGGGATCATTAAATCCCCGTACAACACCAGCCTTTCCAGCAGCGAGGTCAGGGATATGTACTACGAGTACGACGAGGACGGGGTGTTAATCAACAGACCATCTGACTATGTCTACTGGACCGACAATGCAATTCCCGAGTTCGTCAACCACGCGTTCCCGCAGTGGTTTGCCTACATCTTCATGCTGTCCCTCGTGGCAGCCGCCATGTCAACCCTGAGCTCCCAGTTCCACGCCATGGGCACGTCGTTTGGACATGACTTCTATGGTTCGTTCTTTGGCAAGAAGGGCAAGGACGAGGCGATAACCTACATGACCAGGGTGGGAATTGCCGCCACGGTTCTCGTGAGCGTTGCGCTCGGCTACATACTGCCACTGTCAATAATAGCAAGGGCCACAACGATCTTCTTCGGGCTCTGTTCCGCGGTATTCCTCTCGGCATACGCGGCAGGCCTGTTCTGGAAGAAGGCGACCCGAACTGGGGCATATGCCTCCATAGTCGGCGGTTTCATCGTCTGGGCCATCTGGACTGCCTTCTTCAAGGCAACCGAGGCCCAGCCCCTGGGCATATCCGAGGCGATCTTCGGCAAGGACGTCCTTTTGGCCGCGAAAGCCTCGCTGACCCAGCTGGACTCCTTCTTCATCGCCCTGCCGGTTTCGATAGTGCTCATGATCGTCGTGAGCTACCTGACAAAGCCACCGGAGGATGCGGAGATCGAGAAGGCCTTCAAAGACATATAGAGGTAAAAATAGAAACAGGGGCGAGGTCAGGGCACTGGACCCCCAACCTCGTCCCTTTTTTTTTAAAAATGTTAAAACCTGTTTTTCCACCGGCTACTGCCGCCGCGGTAGTCGCCACCAGAGCGGCCACGAGAATCACCTGACCCAAACGATCCATAGGGTCTTCGCCTCTCGTCCGGGTAATTGCGGTCGGAAATGTTATTGTCCTCCTTGATCTCGCCCACATCCTCCTCGTTTGTGGTTAGTTCCCCGTATCTTCCCACGTTGAGTCTGATGCTACCTCTGAAGAGGGTAGTATATCCATTCTTGATCATGTAACTGGATCCTTCCTCGACCTTGGAGATGTTCTCGTCCCAGAGAGCCATGACCACGGTTCCCGTGTCATCTCCCACCGTGATGTCAGCCACGGTATGCTCGGAGCCATCCCTGGAGCGCACCTCCCTTACCTCGCCTATCTCAGTTACCTTGAACACGATGTTAACGTTTCTCGACCTTGGGCCGAGATCAGCGATCTTCATCATTGCCGTTTCCTCCAATAAATCACCTCCTGGAAATCGATATCGATTCGCTTTCTGAATACAAAACCGTCGATGGGTGAATCAAAGTTGAATGATTCGAAACGCCATAATACGCATCAAGAAAGTGAATATGGGCAGAAAGCCCGTTTGAAAACAAGAAATCCAATTTGCTATCGCCTTCTCCGCGAGAAAATTATGGTGTGTCCCTTCGACTCAAGCCATCACTTGCGAACCAATTGTTGGCTCACTTTGCTTCACCGCTTAAAAAAGTATCTACCAGCCACAAGAACGAGGATCTGGCGTGGGGAACTCCGGCTAACGGGGAGGTCTACTCATCCCTCGTGGATTCGCCCCTTGGAAATCTCCACCAGGCCACGATAACGATGACGAGGAGCACGAGAACCAGGGAAATGACCCTGAGACGGCTCATTAGATACGGGGCGTAACCCTTGATTTCTACCTCCCTGTAACTCGGTTCTCCCTGCCCAGCCTCGTTCTTTGCGAAAATCTTGAACACGATCTCGTGACCCTTGATAAAGCCGGGAACCTTCACACGCATTATTCCGCTTGTACTGTTCACGGTCTCCGCCGGGAGGTATGGAAAGCCCTTGCTCGCAAACCAAACGACATAGCTGTGCACGGCCTCTCTATCAGGGTTGTTCCGCCATCTCAGGACCACGCTGTAATTTCCGTCTGAGTCCCTGCCAATGCTCTCGACTCTGAAATCTGGCGGGGGCGAGGGCAGGGCAAAGCTCATAACCCTTGAAAGGTTGGCCTCGAGTTGTTCCATTCCCCGTTCCAGCTCCTCGATCCTTCTCAGGAGGTTTGATGTCCTGCTCATAGCCACCTCTAGCTGCCTTTGAGCAAGCGATAGGTTATCCTCCAAGGAGGAGACCCTCTCCGTAAGATTCTCGCTCTGGGCCCATGTGGGAATCATGCCCAGCATTATGAAGATCAGCAAACCCGAGGGCAGGAATCTTATATGACGCTTATGCATGTTTACCCGCTCCAGCCTGATTAATTCTAAACGCGTTCACTTTTAATGTATCGTCTGAACGACCGGTGTGAGTTAATAGACAGGCCCTCCCACGAAAAATGATGAAAACCCGCGTACACGTCTTGATCAGCGGGCGTGTCCAGGGGGTTTCATTCAGGTACAATACCAGGGCGAATGCCCTTTCACTGGGCATCAAGGGCTGGATACGAAATACATCGGGGGGAATGGTGGAGTGCGAGTTCGAGGGAACAGTGCAGGCAGTTGAGGACATGATAGCCTACTGCCGGGAGGGTCCCCGGTGGGCAAAGGTAACACACGTTGACATCACCCGCCTTGACTACACGGGCAAGTATTCAACATTCCAGATCATAGTCTAGGTCTGAGTATCATGCGGTGCTTTCGGGATAGATGGAGAACCTCCTCACCTTTCACCTACATTATCGACTACTCCGCCGATCATGTGGGAAACCGGTCTTTTTTCGATAGGGTAGCAGAGGCTCCACCTACCCTCCTGCACGTCGGACACGATGTCCCTTTCAAGAGCATGTACGGGCCCGCGGATGAATATGACTGTCTGAGCAGGGGTATGCTGAGCCCCGGTGAGGTCCGGGAGAGGATCAGCGATCTGAAGGAATACGTCTCATCCCTGAGGGATGCCGGAGTCGAACTCGTGATACCCTACATCTGCTCAATGTTTATGTTCGGGGATGCGCGTGAGAGAAGTGGTTTCTGGGGATTCTACGACAGCTGGGACAGGTACTCGGAATTCGGTTTCGGTCGAAAACCTGATTCGGATCCTGTTACGTGGAGCTATCAAAGGCCCAGGCACCTCGGGTTTGATAGGGTAAAAAACCTGGATGGCAGGTACGTTTACGAGCCCTGCATCAACCACCCCGATTGGCGCAGGTTCCTCATAACCGTCGTGTCCCACATAGCCGGGGTCGGGTACGACGGGGTGTTCGTAGACGTTAACGCCTCTGCCTGTACCAAGCCCCTATGCAGGTCTTTGTTCACCCGATACCTGGAGGGGAAATACACCGAGGGGCAGATCCACAAGTTGTTTAACTTCGGGTCACGGAGGGAGGTGAAGATGGGCAGGAGTGGCGATGGACTCCTATGGGCCGAGACCGTCAAATTCCGGGGTGAGAGGATGGCAGATCTATTCCACGAGCTGGAAAACGAGGGGAGGAAATACCGGGATGAATTCATAGTGCTACCGAATCTCAGCCCGTACCAGCACGTTGATGGGGTAATGAAAAGGGTGGGCATCTCCCATGTACTATCTGCCTGGGCCCGTGAGTGCCCCCTGGTCATGTTCGAGGAGATGCAGCAACCGGGGTGCTTCGGCAGGAGAACTGTATCGAATTTCACATTCCAATACAAGTATGCACTGGCCGAGACCACGCTCCCCGGTTGCCTCCTTTATAACTCCCAGGACCGGGAGGGAGTAGAGATTTCCATGGCCGAGGCCTTTGCTGGTGGAGGTGGGTGCTTCATACAGGGCGGGTACTCCTGCCCGGATGTGAGGAACAGTTACATGAAGTTCCTTTCGGAAAACCCCGGCCTCTTCGAGGGACTCGAGTCCCATGCCCAGCTCGGCCTGGTTTTTCTATATGACCAGCTATCCTGGGGTTCCAGGACCCATATTGTTGATACGTACCGGGTCGCGGAAGAGCTTATGGCCAGCCATGTCCTGTTTGACCTGGTTGTGGAAAGGGGACTTGAACCTATTACTCTGGGGAAATACACCGCGCTGTTGGCCTGCGGTCTGGGGCATCTCTCACCTGGCCAGCACGAAACGATAATGGACTATGTAAAATCGGGGGGAACTGTTATCGCCATAGGGGATTACGGGTGGCATGACAGAAAGGAATCCAATAAACGCCGGAAATTCAGATCACTTGGAAAGAAAAACCGGAGGGGAATTATCAAGGAAAGGATCGGCAGAGGTAATTTTATTCACATCGACAAGCTTGAAAGGCTGCTGACCCCTCCTGCATTCGAGCTATTCGGGATATCGGAGGAAGACAGCCTCAATACCGAAAGAATAATCGAGATGGTCGAGAATTCAAGTGAAGGAAATGACAGGCAAAGGGAACTTGTTCCCAGACTGGTGGGCTGGACTGCCATTCATCCGGTATCCAACTGCGAGGAAACCCTTAGGTTCAATGCCTTCCTCGCCAAATCTGGGTCGGACCTTAAAGTCATCCTGCACGCAATTAATTACAGCCTCCCAATAACGGGGAGGGCCCGATCCGGGATACCGGTTCCATCCTCCAGGACAAGGGTCAGCCTGCCCATTCCCGGTATCAGCGAGGTACACGGTGCCGAGTTATTCAAGCCACCTGAAAAAGGAACCCGGGAGTTGGAATACGAGCTGGGTGACGAAATGGTGACCATCGTCCTCCCCAGCGTTCGTATCTACTCAATAGCGAGGATCTCCGCCGGTTCCTGACCTGGATTTTCCTTATCTGGAAAGAAATTTCACTCTTCCCGCCCGGCCATTTAGATTTGATCGAGCTGAAAATCAGGCGTGATGCCAAGGACGGGGAATTCCCACTCCTAGAATTATTCCAGGGTTTCGATATGTCTCCTGCTATTCCCAGGATTTTTCCCGAAGGGGCTGAAGGTCTCGAAGATATAGTCGTAAGAATTGGCCGTTCGCCGAAGTACATGAGGGTGATGCAAAACGATGGATCCATTAGCATCGGGAGGGAATACCTGAGAAAGGGGGATTCCCTGCACCTCTACCTTGATCTGGTCCACGAGGTTACACACGTCAGACAGCAGAGGGAGGGTCACCAGCTATATGACCCCAATTTCCGGTACATCGACAGGCCAACCGAACTTGAGGCGATGAGGATAACAATAGCGGAGGCCAAGAGGTGCGGAATGGATGAAAAGGAATTAATCGAATACCTGGAAGTACCATGGATCTCGAGAGAGGAGCACCTGGAGCTTGTGGAGAGGCTAGGGCTCTCGGGGAGCCGAGAGTAAAAAGGCATTCGGCAAATTTTTAAGAACCAGCCACATATACTTCTGTGGATGACGGTAAAAAGGAAATCCCATCCGAGGACGATGAGTCCCACCGAGAGAAAATTTCAGACCATAAAAAGGCGAGGATTTCCTAACTGTCAGGGAACCTTCCCTGACTGCCCGGAGGAGCTGGACCCGAAATCCCCTCCCAAGATGTGCCGTATCTGCCCCTACTTCAAGTGAGGTACCAGGGATTACTCGGGGAAATTTTCAGAGAAGAATTTCCTAGTCAGCTCAGCGTGCTGCATGGGACTTCTGGGACGGATCTCCAGGACCGATGCCCCGTCAAATCCTCTCTCATCCAGCTTACTTAAGAGGTAGTTCCAGTCTTCGAGCGGAATGATGCCGGTACCGGGCGTGTAGTGGTCCACCCTTCCGAGGGTGTCCTGAATGTGCAGATGGCAGATGTCGTTGACCAGAGAGTCCACGAAATCCTTCATCGTGTTAGATGTGAAATAAACGTGCCCAACGTCCAGGCAAATATTCAGACCCTCCAGGTTTTCAAGGGCCCTTTCAAGGATGCCCAGATCCCCGTTCTCTAGAGCTATCTTGATGCCACTACTGGAAGCGATGTCCAAAACCTTCTGGGCAAATTCAAAATCGGGGGTATCACCACCCAGCCTCAGGTTCCCGGAATGCACAACTATGACGTCGCTGTTGGTGTCGGCGGCCGTCTCTACCTGGAGCTGCTGCCACTCCAGGGTGTCCTGGCTACCCCCGTGTATGCTGGAGGGAATGTCCCCGATTAGTAGCTGGAGCCTTTTCCGGTAGATGGGATCGAAGATGTTTTTCTCCTCGAACCAGCCTGGCCATATCTCCACCCCGTAGCCGGCATCGCGTATCTGTCCAATAACCCTCTCAAGCGTTCCCGGGTCGTTGTAGTGAAAAAAGTTCCACATGCTTATCCTGTAATTATGCCTCATGCTCGCTGCGTTACAGGTTGCGCTATTCAATGTTTTAACCAACTCACGGAAACCCCCCGGTAAAAGACCCCTTTTATTCAACCCATCATATTCCAACGCGGGGAAAAAGATGCCAGCCTGCCGACGGTGCGGAAAGGAACTCAGACAGACCGAGCTCAGCACAATAAACTGGACCGAAGTGAAGAAGAAGACTTTTTACTCCTGCATGAACTGCGGGGGTAACTGGCTTTACAGCAAGGAACTGAACTGCCCAATTCTGATCGACTCCAGGAACATCAAACCCAGAACGGCCAAAGGCAGAATTCGAAAAGACCATGCAAAACGGCTTGCTAAAACACGCCGGATGACAAAGACAAAGGGCCTGGTGAAAAACTAGCCAACGATCTTCAGGATCTGGCGCATATCGCTGATGGACTTCACATCAGGGAACATCTCTTTCATTTTCCCAGTCCTGTCGATCACAACACCGTTCATTCCAGCGGACTCCGCTCCCTTCGCATCAGCCTGCGGTGAGTCGCCCACCATGAGGCACTCCCCCGGTTCGGAGCATATAGAATCTGATGCAAGCCTGAATATCTCGGGATTTGGTTTCTGAAGTCCCACGGCTCCCGAGATTATGATCTCGTCAAAATAGGTTGAGATCCCGATCTTATCTATGTGATAGAGAATGCCGTGGGGCTGCGCATTGGATATTAAACCGATCTTGCTTACCGGCTTTAATTTCTCGAGCGTGGGTAATATGTCGTCGAACAGGCTGTTGTTGACGCTGTGGGGCCTGAACCTGCCCCATATGAAGGCATCCACTATGTCATCAGTTGGCTCCAGGCCGAGCTCCGGCATGATCTCCCTGCTGAACTCTCGTACGCTGATGTCGAGTCCCTTTTTCGCAAGCTCCAGGTCTCTCTGCCTGTAGGGTATCTGAAATATGTCCTTGAAAACCTCGAAGGGAACCTGGATCCCCCTCTCGACCAGAGCCTCGTACCCGGAATAGAGCGTTTCGTCCTCGGGGACCTTGCGTTTCTCGTAAAACAGAGTCCCACCGAAGTCGAAGAAGACCGTATTGATCATCTTGAATGCCGGATCTATTCTTCCTTTTTATGTGTGTTTGGTTCACCCGGGGAAAGGATTATTGAAAAGCACCGGCAGGAGTTATGAAGGATGACCATCAAGAACATCTTCTTTGACATGGGTAATACCCTGGTCCACAGGCCCATCGACAGGCAGATAGGCTTTGCGCAGTTCCTGAGAAGCAAGGGCTTCGACGTGAAGGACTCCCAGTTTCTCGAGGCCTATTCCCAGGCGAGGAGGGCGGTTCCCACAAGACCCGGTTCAGGACGACCGGGATATCCCCCAAAAAGGGAGGAGTACAAGCAGACCATGGACCAGATAAACAGGCACTTCGAACAACGAATAACCGCGACCATAGAGTTCCTCGGCTTATCCCCAGCAGCAGACATTGCCGGGTCGATCATTGAAAGCGATTACAACAAAATACAGCTATTTCCCGAGACTGTACGCACCCTCGAGATGGCAATGTCCCAGGGATACAGGCTGGGAATTATCTCAAACTGGGATCCCGGTCTCATGGAGTTTTGCAGGGAGATCGGAATACGCGAGTACTTCGATACCATAATCGCCTCCAGGGCTCTGGGTTACAAGAAATGGTGGCCGGAGATATTCCACGCGGCCCTGGCATCCGTCGGGGGTAAACCATGGGAGTCCGTCCACATCGGTGACAGCCCTGGCTCGGACGCATGGGGCGCTCTCGGTGCTGGAATACACCCCATCATCATAGACAGGAAGGGCGAGTACCGCAGGCTTTTTTGTCCCATTATCCGGTCCCTGGTCGAAGCCCTCCCAATAATCCAGGCATGCTGAAAGCGCATGGTGCCCGATTAGATTATTATATCCGGAAACGGGTCGATGGCTGTGATCTGGAATGTCTAAGAGGGCTATCGTTATTGGACTGGACTGCCTATCACCCAAACTAACCAGGAAATTTGCGGGCGAGGGAATCCTTCCCAACATCAAGAAGATAATGGACAGGGGCGTTTTCACCAAGGCCCTGCCTTGCTTCCCGGCATGGACGCCAACCAACTGGACCACCATCGCCACGGGGGCGTATCCCGGGACCCACGGAGTTTTCCTTTGGGGCACCCACTTACCCGGGAATTCCTTCGATAAGGACGAGCGAAGCTGGGCCATGTCATCGAGTATCTGCAAGGCAGAGTACGCATGGGAGGCCGCGGCAAGGGCGGGGAAGAAATCCCTGCTGTTCTACTTCGTCGGGTATCCTCAGACCACCGAGATGGTCACCCACGTCGACTGGTTGCTTAGCCCGGGTGGTTACTTCTTCGAGATGTGTAAATCCGAGGGTTACACGAACTTCGACGTTGGTACCGTCATCGAGCTCAGACCCGCCAAGGGCTGGGCCAACCTGCCCGGAGAATCCACCAGCCTGGAATCCGAGATCCTGGTCACCCCAAAGGAAGGGGGAGAGGGCTTGAGCTACCACCTCCTTGTCACCGGAGGGGAGGGCGGGTTCAGAAGAGTTGTTATCTCGAGGGAGAAGGACGCCACAAAAGGAGCATCCATCAGGCCGGGCGAGTGGACCGGGTGGATGATAGACGACTTCGACATGGAGCAGGGAACCGTCCAGGGGTCAGTACGGTTCAAACTGATAGAACTCTCACCCGATGCAGAGAGGCTCTGGCTATACCGGTCCCAGGTCTATCCCCTCGATGGATTCACCGTCCCCAGCGACCTGGCCGGAACGCTTTGCCAGAAGTTCGGACCGTACCTAAACGAAGATGTCGGCCACGCCTTCACACGGGGATATGTGGACTGGGAAACCCTCGAGGAGGAACTTGGCTACCAGATCGAATGGATAGGGAGGGCCTCGAAATACCTGATGTCGCAAACTGGATCCGCCCTGTACTTCACCCATTGGCACCTCCTGGACACCCTGAAGCACCACTACCTGGGAAAAATTGACCCTGCCGGGGGCATGTACGATCCGTCGGAGGCCGGTGATGCCTGGGACAAGATTAGGAGAGGATATATTCTTGCCGATCGACTCGTAGGAAAGCTTGCGGAAATGGCCGACGATGACACCCTGATTGCCGTTGTATCCGACCATGGCAACTCGCCAAACAGGAAACGCGTTAGCCTGGTCAACCTTTTCCTAGAGAAGGGCTGGATGAGGGCGAAGGAAGGTCCTGATGGCCAGCTCACGATAGACCCAAAAAGCAAGGTCATCCTGAACTCCCTCCACATCTACATAAACCTCAAGGGAAGGGACCCGGATGGGGTCGTGCCCCCGGAAGAATACGATTCCCTCAGAAACGACATAATCGAGGCCCTTCGTAAATTAAGAGATCCCGAGGACGACGAGCACGCAATCGCTCTGGCGTTGCCCAGGGAAAACGCCGGGTGCATGGGGATGTGGGGTGATGGAATCGGCGACGTGGTCTTCGTCTACGCTCCCGGGCATGCATGGACCGGCGGCGAGGTCCTCAGGATGGGTGAGAAGAGGGTAGTGTTTCCAAGCGGGGGTGCAAACCACGGACCTCAGCCTCCGTGGACGGAAACGAAGGTTTCCACCAATTATGCAGCCCTGATAATGAGCGGCCCAGGGGTCAAGAAGGACAAAATCGTGAGGGATGACGAGCCCCTCGTTTCCCTCGTTGACGTCTGCCCGACTATCTGCCACCTGGTCGGTTTACCCATCCCCCGGCAGTCCCAGGGTAGAATACTCCAGGAGCTTCTGGATGGCGGATCCACCAGTGTGGAGAGAGCGCCCAGGCCCGATGTAATCATGCCCGAATTCCCCGTTTCCAAGGGCCCGCCCAGGTTCAAGGGCGACGTAACGGATGAACTCTGATCTCCGGGTGTCGGAATGGTCGATATCGATCAGCGAATTGCAGAGGCAGTTGAGAACATCGATATCGTGGATACCCACGAGCATCTGATGTCCGAGAAACACAGGCTATCCCAGAAGCTGGACCTCTTCTACCTCTTCCCGCACTACGCCTCCTCAGACCTCGTCTCCTCGGGGATGAGCCCAGGTGTACTCGACAGGATCAGGAACCCGGAGCTCCCCCTCGACGAGAGATGGTCCCTCTTCGAACCCCACTGGAGGTACGTGAGGACCACTGCATACGGCAGGGCGCTAATATCCGCGGCCCGTGAGCTATTCGGCATACACGACATCACAGGCGAGACCTACGTCGAGCTCTCTGAGAAGATCTCCCAGTCGAACAGGCCCGGCTGGTACAGGTACGTGCTCAAGGACGAGGGTCGTATCAGGGTATCCCTCAAGGTTGGGGAGTCGACCAACGTGGACCGGGAGTTCTTCGCCCCCGTAATAAATTTTGAGCCTTACTTGACACCAGTCAAGCAGGGTGACCTCGAAAGACTCGGGGAGAGGACGGATATCGGGATTCATACCCTCGATCAGCTGAAGGAGGCCCTCGAGGTCTCCCTAGAGAAGCACCTCGCCGGGGGCATGGTCGGCGTCAAGATCGGTCTCGCCTACAACAGGCCTCTAAGGTTTGACAAGGTACCCTTATCGAGGGCGGATGATATTTTCTGCAAGATTTTAGATGGATCGAGACACGGAATTTCTTGGGACGAATCCAGGCCCCTTCAGGATCACATGGTTCACCACCTTATTGGACTTGCCACAGAGCATGAGCTTCCGATTCAGATACACACAGGGATCCAGGAGGGAAACGGCAACGTCATAGCAAACTCCGACCCAACCCTCCTCACCAATCTCTTCCTGGAGTACGGTGAGGCCAGATTCGACATCTTCCACGGAAGTTATCCCTACTGCAGTGAGCTATCGGTGCTTGCCAAGAACTTCCAGAACGTATACCTGGATATGTGCTGGCTGCATGTCATCTCCCCAACGGTTTCAAGGAGAATGCTTCACGAGTGGATCGAGACGGTTCCCTCCAACAAGATCCTCGCATTCGGGGGTGACTACTTGGTCGTCGAGGGTGCCTTTGCCCACTCAAGAATGGCAAGAAGCATCGTGACCCAGACACTTTCGGAGAAGGTCGAGGAAGGTTACTTCTCCAGGGAAGATGCACTCCGGGTGGCTGTAGATATCCTCCATGATAATGCATGGAATCTATTCAATCTTGAGGAAAGGTGGAACGGATAGAGACCCGGCTAGGCACACATGTTTTGTCCGACTGAACCCGTCACGTTGGTATCCTCCGGCTTGGGTCGGGCTTGTGGATTCTTGACCCGTTGCGATACAAAGCCGAGGACAAGTGCGAGGGCGAAACCGATAACGGTTCCCGTAAGCAGAAGTGTCTCCGAGTCGGACGCCATGAACTCGCCCCAGAGATCTATGACGAAATCAATAGCCCCCTCCAGGGCTCCGTAAACCTCTGTCACCAAGGAACACCCTGGGAGGGCAGGGGGAAAGGTATAATTAACCGCTTTCGAGTTGGCCGGTTGAATCTTGTTATTATCGCAAGTCCTTTCAGGATACCACCCTGAGGACCTCCCCTGCTTTAATCGTGACCCTCAAACCAAGCTCAATCACGGTTCCCCTTTCGGATACCACCACATCATCAATCTTCTCCTCCCCAAGGTATACTCCCGAGATCTCTGCCCCCTCCTTGTCGAAACTGGGGAGCTTAATACCCCGGAGTTCCAGCTCGCCGTAATCTACCATCAGGAAATAGGTACTCTTACCCCCCTCACCTCGGTGCTCGTACCTTCCCCAGGCGTTGCCAGTGATGAAAAAGGTTCTGAAGACCTCCTCCTTCCCAGCCGGTGAAAACCCGATGGTCGCCGCCGCTGCATCCCAGCTGAAGCCCGAGTATGACTCTAGAAGTGTCCAGCTGCTCATGGCACGGGCATAGTGGTCCCCGCACTCCACCTCGTTCCAGGGATTTCTCAGACTACCATCATGTCTGGCCCTGGCGATGCTGGTTATTTCCAGTGCCTCATCCAACATTCCCTCATAGATCATTGCCCCTGCAACAGCGTACTCGATTCCCGTCCAGACCTCATCGCTGTAGGTTGTTACATTATCGGGCCTCCCACCCCTGGGCCAGGTGCATATGAGGAGTCCCCCCTCCTCATCTTTCAGGTATACCCGGGGCTGCTGGACGTGGCCAGACATGCTTTGCCTGAGGTTATATCTGTGGATCGATTCGAGTGCTTTCCTCACGTGTTCACGGGGGAGGATGTGACCAAGGCCCAGCTGGTGGGCCCACCACTGGCCGAGAAGCTGGTCCGAGTGGCATCCTGCACCGTACTGGGTTTTGTCGTGCTTCTCCTCGTCGTAAACCTGGACGTAGTACTCTCCATTCCAGAGCTCCCTGTCCAGCAACTCCGACCCCCTTTCGAAAATTGAACGGCATCTGTCGGCCAGTTCAACGTCTGCCCTCGCCCTTGCCATCTCCTCCATTGCCCTGAGACTCGCGAGATAGAGTCCACTTACGAAGCTGTTATGTCCGTAAAGGAAGCAATCATAGGTATTCCATTGGGCTCCATCAAAGATACCATCCTCATCCGGATCCCATGCCTCGATTGCACACTTGATGGACCTCTTCAGATCTGACCAGTGATCGTCCAGGAATTTCTCATCGCCTGAGATGCGGTACTCCCGGTAGGTCTTCAGAATAGTGCCACAGTGACCATCCGCGGCGTATACAAGGGAGGTCCTATCATCCCCGTGCCACCTTGGGAGGTATAGCGGGAGCACCGTCCTGTGGGGCATTCGACCATCATCACCCATCTGGAAACCGAGATCGACATCCCTCATGGACCTCTCCAGTGCCGGGTACAACCTCGACAGGCTCTGCTCGTAGTTCCAGACGTGTGTGCAGTTTAGAGGACAGCACCCTCCCGTCTCGCAGGAACTACCGGTGCTGGATCCCCTGCACCCCTCGAACCCGAAGAACTTCCCGTCTTCCTGCCTGAAGCAGGTTGGACTCCTGATGACTGACATCTGTGAGGACGCCGCATCAAGTATGGACCCGGGTACGGTGCTCGAGAATAGCGAATCCCTGAAGAGCTCCGTCATGTGGCGCAGATGCTGGAGATTCTCAAAGCCGTACCTCGCCACGTCCAGGACGCAGCTAAACCAGTTATTGTACTGGTTCCCCAGCCAGAACCTAGATTTCTGGTCCTTAACCCCGAGGCCCCGCTGGTCCCAGTTTACGTACCTGTTCGGGAAGTACCAGGCGACCACGAAGACGACATCCTTAGAACCACCGGGCACCAGCCTCACCGACCTGCAGAGGGCACCGTTGAAGGTTCTCCCTGCACCACTGGGATCCCGCCGATCCGGGAGGAGAGAACCCGTTCTATCGAAGATCGACCAGAGTTCATCGAGTTCTTCCCACTGCATCATCGAGGTCGCTCCCTTCGAGTTGGTGGCTATCGCCATCTGCCCGGACCGGGGTGAGTCCAAATCCAGGGACGGGTTATCCATTTGCAGAACAGTGATCCCATTGCCCTCCAGGATGATATTCCGGTTTCCACCGAAAAGGGGATTCTTCACGCCCGATATCGGGCTCAAACCATCCCACCCGACGGCATTCTGGATGGAGACCAGAACCGAGACCCCAACCGGCTGGTCAGTGGGATTGGTCAGCCTGAATATCAGGTACGCAATGGGGAGGCCAGAATTTTTTTCATCCAGGGGTATCATCGGGGAGAATGCCTCGAGTTTGATATCGATGGGTAGGTCATCATCGATGTAGTCGATTTCAGCTATCGGGTACCTGCCCCGCATCTCAATTTTCCCAACGGTCGGCAGCGCTTCTGCTAGTTCCCTGACATCAACCGGAATGACGTGGTCGCTTACAGAGGGCGCGGGGTCAAAGCCCGAATCATCGTGGAGGTCCTCGCATAACAGGACCTTTGAAACTGGCTCATTCCAGCTCCTCTCCACTCGAATTGCCATGAAAGTGCCTGGAAGGCTGGCCACGTGGTTGGCCTGGTTGAATATCTCCCACTGCCTGAAACCCCCATCGCCCCCGATACAAAAATGGCCCGTCCCGATGCCCCCAAGAGGAAATGAAACAGCCCGGAGAAATTCGCCAGCATACCTTCCCAGTTCATCACCCTCGACCATGAGTTATCACCCGGTAAACCCGGGATTATCAAGCCTATAAACCTTCTCCCACTACATTGAAAAGAAGGCAGATGAATTCCCACGTGGCGAAAATATTGTCCCTCCCGTTTATCAAGGCTGAACGATGGCTCGACGGACTCAGATCAGGGGTTGACCTGAAAAAAATTTCGACACCTATCACGGTCACCGAAGAGGAGCTGATCGAAATACCATCGGGGCGGGGTAAGCTGGAGCTGGGACAGTACGACTTCAGATTCAACTTTCCCGGGACCCACGGCAGAGACCTGGAGGGGAATGGCAGGCTGTTTATACCGGCCAGACGCTCGAAGGAGCGCATGCCAATGCTCGTCAACATGCACTACGAGATCGATGTCAACGGTGCATCACGTTTCCTGAGTAAGGGCATAGCAGTCATGACGCCACATGGTCCCAGAAGCTACACCGCATCGAACCTAATGGGCCACGGTGTTAATCACTCCATCTCGATGGCACGGCTCCCAAGGCGAATGCCCTTCGTGGATCAGAACAGGGTGGTTCTTTTCGGCGGGAGCGCGGGAGGTTACCACGCCCTGATGGCCTCCTCCTTCGTATTCCCACTCACAGCCGTTTTCGCAGCGGTTCCTCCCCTCAACCTCAAGTACAACATCAACTACATAGTTGACAACGACAGGTACAACCGTGTAACCGGTGATCCAGACCGGCCAGCGGCACCGGTTGTCAGAGCCGTTCTGGAGATCGGTGCGAAAACTGCAGAGGGGGGCAAACCTGAAAAACAGACCTGGGAACATTTCAGCCCGGTCTTCAGGACCAAACTGATGACCTTCCCGACGGTAATGACCTTCGTTACAGCCGATGCACTCGTCCCAGTCTGTCAGCTGTCGAAGGGTCTAGTCCAAGAGCCACCTCCCGGAATGTGGCCGGAGGGGTTCTCATTCGACATGGAAGAAATACTCTCCGATCCCGGGGAAAGGGCAAGTCTAATGGAGGTGCTGACCAAGAGCGACTGCCAGCTCAGGATCATCAGGACCCCCGAGAACACACCCACGATCGATAGGACCCGGGACCAGATGACCCCCGATGAAATATCGAGAATTCCTCACTCACCACTGGAGTGGAGCAGGAAAAAGAGATTCTCGATCCACGTCCTGGACCAGGGCCCGCCGGAGCCCTTCTGCGGGCATGCCAAGTACCACCACAGCGTAGACGATATTTCCTTCTTTGACCACCATTTCTCCCGAGGGATACTCGAACCATCGATACTGACCCTTGAGAAACTGGTACAGCTTATGGAAAGGTTCAAGGGCATCCACCCGGAGCTCGGGCACGAATACGGGGAGGAGGGGAGCTGGGCCATCAAGAGGATGGATCACCCCAGCCTTGAGCGCTGGTATGTAGCACATGGTCTCGAGGTATTCGCAAGGGGCGAGGGCAACGCGACGCGGCTGGTAAATCTCTACAGGATGTTGCCCCCGGAGCTCAAGGTCCTTGACCTCGGCAGAACCGGGGGAGAATTTGCCCGGGACCCTTTGAGAATTCTCCTCTATCACCAGCTTACATCGTCAATAGAATGCGGGGACTTTGAACTCGCAAGACACCTCATGAGGAGACTGATCTCAATGGGCCATGCCTGAAGGTGTACCAGAAATGCTAACGCAACCCCTGAATGCAGAGCCCGGGGACTACGGGTCAATAATCGAACTCACCGAGGCCTGTTTCCCCCGGGATAAGGAACTCGGGGGGATGGTTCCTAGGTGGGGTCACTGCTTCAGGAAGGACAGGATTCGCAACTCGCTGGTTATCAGGGATGGGGAAGATGTAGTCAGCCACGTCGGGTGTATTGACCAGACCATCATGGTGGGGACGGGTACATTCAGGCTCTGCGGGGTCAGCAGCGTCGCGACCCGCCCAGACCACAGGGGAAGGGGATTGATGACAAAGCTCCTCAACGAATCGATTGGTTTCATGAAGGAAGAGGGGTTTGTGCTCTCAGACCTAGGAGGAGACAGGACCAGGTACAGAAGGTTCGGCTGGGAAAAGGCCGGCCGCACCTGTCGCTTCATAATCACCCCCAGATCCCTGTCATCAGGGCCTGATCCCGGGAACTATGACGTGAGGGAACTCACGGACACCTCAATGGAGCTGAGCGAGACCATGGATCTCCACAACAGCTCCAGGTTCGGGCTGTTTAGGGATTCCGAGCTCCATGACATCCTGCTCCACAGGTCTGGCAAGATCACTCTCATGGCCTGGAAACAGGGTGGTCTCGATGCCTACGCTGTAGCAAACATCGATAACGAAAAGAGCGTGGGGATCGACGAGGTCGGCGGGGGAGCCGGGGGGGTCATATCCATAATAAGACAACTGCTCAAAGACCGGGCAGAGACTGTAAGCATCCACCTGCCCCCACGGCACCCACTCACCGGCCCGATAAGGACTGTAAGCTCCGGCTGGTCCATCGATACGCTAAGAATGCTAAGAATCCTCGACCTGCATGGTCTACTGCGGGATTTTTCAAATCAGATTGGATCCAGAATCGCAGGGCTTTTCCCTGGCGCGGACATCGAACTCTCCCTTGGCATCGAGGGCGAGGATAGAGCCATCAGCATCTCCGTGGATTCAGCTGGAATCGAAACCAGCGAGGGGGAACTCAGGGGAGCCACCGTGCTGTCGGGGCAGGACATGGTTCTCCTGCTCTTCGGGGTCTGCAGCCCCGATATATACAGTGGCATCCCCAGGGAATTCTCAGCAATACTGCCGCTTGATTTCTATCTCTGGAAAAATGAGGGCGTCTAGGCAAGGAGATATATTTCACCATTTTCACGACAACAATAAGGGGATAAAATGCAGCTTCTCTCCAACCTCCATGAGACCGTTCTCGAAAACGGTCTCACCGTTATTACCAAGGAGATTCCATCCTCTCCCGCCATCAGCAACTGGCTCTGGTACAGGGCTGGGTCGAGAAACGAGTCCCCAGGCATAACGGGGGTTTCCCACTGGGTCGAGCACATGCTCTTCAAGGGCACGAAGAAATTCGCCAAGGACAAGGTGGACAGGCTTCTCAGCAAACACGGGGGGGTTTTCAACGCCTTCACAAGCGAGGATTACACGACATATTTCGAGACGCTACCCTCCCGCCAGCTCAGGCTGGCCCTCGAGATCGAGGCGGACAGGATGCAAAATGCCATATTCGACCCCAAGGAAGTTGAATCCGAGAGGACCGTCATCATCTCCGAGAGGGAGGGGGCAGAAAACCAACCGACCTATCTTCTATACGAGGAGGTCCAGTCTGCTGCCTTCCGGGTTCATCCCTACCACAATCCCGTGATTGGCTGGTCGAATGACCTTAAGACGATGACCCGGGATGATCTCTATTCCTACTACAAAATGAGATACTCTCCGGATAACGCCTTCCTAGTTCTCCTGGGCCGGTTCGACCGTAAAAAAGTACTCGAGGAAATAAGGGACCTCTACGGATCGGTGCCCCGAAGCGGCATCAGGGATAAAGCGGTCCCGACCGAACCTCCCCAGTACGGCGAGAGGCGGGTGACCGTCAGAAGACCCGGGAACACCGAGTACATCATCGCCTCGTACCACGTACCGGACATGACGAACCCGGATGTTTACCCACTGATGTTACTTGATTCAATCTTAAGCGGTGCCAAGGCCGTCAGGTCCGGACCCGGGTTCGAGAGAAGCGGCAGGCTATACAAATCCCTTGTCGAGAGGCAGCTTGCAGCATCTGCCACCTCCAATTTCATGGAATCCATGGATCCAAATCTGTTTACCCTGTTCGTCACTGTCAGGAACCGGGTTCCCGTCTCCAAGGTCGAGAGGGCTCTGCTGAGAGAAATCGACAAGATATGTAACAGAGTTCCCAGGCCCGGGGAGATGAAAAGTGCCCTTGCACAGACCCAGGCCCAGTTTGCGTATGCAACTGATGGTGTTACCAACCAAGCCTACCTCATTGGCGCCGCCCAGTTGCGAACTGGCTACCGGTACCTGGAGGACTTACAGAGAAAGCTCTCGGAGGTAAGCCCTGACGATGTCTCCCGGGTTGCCAGGACCTACCTGCACGAGGATAACCGGACGCTTGGCATCTTCTATCCGAGTAAGGAGGTATCCCAATGAACGGCCTGAAGGGTTCCCTGAAAATAAGGAGAGAGGAAACCGACGATGGCCTGGTGATCCTGGTAAACGAGCGCAGTGATTCCGAGCTTATAGTCGTCCAGGGCACCTATCCATCGGGACCGGTTTTCGATCCGGAGAAGAAATCGGGCCTGTCCCGCTTCACCAGCGAGATGATGATGCGGGGTACCAAAAAGCGGAAATACAGGCGCATAATTGATGAGGTTGAATCTCTGGGAGCGGGCATTCGTTTTTACTCAGGCGACGATGTCTCCTGGTCATCCGCGAGATGCACTCCCCGGACCTTCGACAAGGCCCTCGAGATACTCTTTGACTGCACGGCCAACCCGGTCTTTCCTGAGGAGGAGGTCGAGAAGGTCCGGGGAATAATGCTGACCAGGATAATGCAGAGGGAAGACAGCACCGCCGCCGTGGCAAACAGGATCGCCAGGGAGATGCTGTTCCCCCTGGGGAATCCCTATCATCATGACCCGGGTGGCTATGAGGAATCAATAGCCGGGATAACCAGGGAGGACGTCGCATCATTTCACGAAAAACACTACGGGAGGAACTCCGCAATACTCACCTTCTCCGGGAAAATCTCTATGGAAGAGGTCCTCCAGTCCATCCAGCGGCATACCTCTGAATGGGAACTGGTTGAACCCGGCCCCAGAGTTCCAGATATATCCGTAAAAAGGCCCCGCAAATCCAGGAAGAAGTACCACAAGATGCCTCAAAAATCCCAGGCCGATATAGCAATAATGTGCCCGGCACCAGAAAGGACACACGATGACCACTATGCACTCGATCTGGGCAACACTATTCTGGGAAAAATTGGTTTGATGGGGCGCCTGGGAAAGAGCATCAGGGAAAAACAGGGGTTAGCATACTACGCCACCAGTCAGTATGTTTCAAGGATAACAGGTGGATACTGGATTGCCTACGCTGGGGTCAACCCTGCAAACGTAGACAGGGCGCTGGAGGGCATTTATCTTGAAATGGGGAAAATAACAGAGAAGCCTGTGATGAAGAGGGAGTACTCCGACGTGCTAACAAACAGGGTCGGGAACATGGCACTCCGTCTGGAGACATGCAGCGGGGCGGCAGGGTTCATGCAGACAATCGAGAGGCACGATCTTGGGCTGGATTTCGTCGAGAGGTACGAGGAAAAGATCAGGTCCATAACCCGGGAAGATATCCAGAGGGCGTGCAGCAATTACATCAGGAGCGACGAGGCCGTCACAGCCATTGCCGCTCCGTAGTGACCCCTCAATGGGCTTTGGGACATAATTATTTTGGGTGGGTTTCGGGGTTGTTTTTGAGAGTGGTTTTGAGGCCCTGTGTCCACGTGGCGTAGCTGATCCGGATCAGGTTGTAGATGATTATCCTGGCCAGGA
>Ga0180433_10001033_pt1 | contig 47049 bp, 8 predicted proteins | sample SS_ome_8_FD_132980 | JGI IMG/M metagenome (GOLD analysis project Ga0180433, IMG submission 132980) | Hypersaline lake sediment archaeal communities from the Salton Sea, California, USA - SS_1_D_1 metaG | ecosystem: Environmental > Aquatic > Non-marine Saline and Alkaline > Hypersaline > Sediment...
ACAATGTCAATGTCATTCGGAGGAGGAAGATATTACGGATACTGCAACCTTGACCCGGTTGCAGATTCAGTGAACGATGCTTATGGTGATGGTATACTGGCGGTTGCATCAGCCGGCAACGACGGTTCTGATTATGCAACATCCCCCGCGTGTGCGGGCTCAGCAACTGCCGTATCCTCATCATCGAAGACAGATACTATCTCGACATTCTCTAATATAAACTCTATGGTCGACCTTCTCGCCCCCGGAGAGGACATAACTGCGGATGGTCTTGGTGGTTCTGAAACAAGGTCAGGAACCTCAATAAGCGCTGCACACGTCTCTGGTGCTTCAGCTCTTCTCATAGAAAGCAACTCAAGCCTTACGCCTGCAGAGACAGAGGAAAGGTTCAAGACAACAGGCCATCTCATAGAATATCTCGGAGAGAACTACTCAAGAATCAATGTTTACAATGCGATAATAAACAATATCACCGGTGCGCCTTCGAACCAGACAACGAATGAAACCAACGAAACAGGCAATTATACTTACAATACTTCCACGGATATAAGCGCTTGCGGAGCTATTTCAGGTTCAGGAACTTACGATGTTATAAACAACCTTAGCACGGCCGGAGGAAACTGTATAACGATAGGCGCCAGCGATGTTTTACTCGACTGCCATGGATACACGCTCAGCGGAGACGGCACTAACTACGGTATACTCCAGAACGGAAACGACAATGTAACGATAAGGAACTGTGACGTCAAATATTTCCAGTATGGTATCGCGCTGTTGCAGTCGACCAACACCATCGTCAGGAATAACACGATGAGGGACAGCACGGCCGGCGGTCTTGCAGCAGCCCAGGCCTCTTACGATGTCGATGTAATCAACAATACTGCATACAACAACAGCCAGAACGGTTTGATGGCTACTAATGCATGGGGTCCTTGCGGCAGAATAAACTTCTATAATAATACAGTTTACAACCACAGCGATAATGGATTGAATATCGGCAGTGCTGATTGTATTGCGGAAGGGAATGAAATCTATGACAACCCCACCGGAATAAGGATGGACCAGGAGAACATTAGTGTTTCTGATGCTTTGATCCACGACAATTCACAGGATGGAATAGTCGTCAGATATGCGAATGACAGTATTCTTGACAACATAACTTTCTATAACAACGGCAGGTATGGAATAGGTATCGATGGAGCTTCAGGAAATGATTTAACGGGCCTTGTAGTCAAAAATAGCCGAATCTACGACAATACCAATGCCGGCATAAAGATGGAATATGTTGATTCAAGCAATTTCACCAATCTTACGATATATAACAACAGCGAGATAGGACTGGATATAAGAACCGGCTGTACAGGTAATCTTTTCCAGAACATAAGGACGGAGAACAATTCTTTTGGGGTAGCATACCAGGAGCTTAGTATAGACACTTCAACAGGAAACAATTTCACGAATATTACTTTGGCCAATTATGAAGCCAAGTATACCAATTTCGTAAACAATGCGCTTGCAAATTTCACAGGACTTAGTCTGGAGAATGATTCAAAAGTAACCTGGCCGAACCTAATAGTCGTAGGAAACGATTCAAGCTCCACCAATACGAAGATTGCACTTAACATAGCGAGCATGAATGATGCTTCGATACCTGAACTTAATACTTCTGCAAACGTCTCTATGGATGTAAGCAACTGTTCGATAGTTATATACAGAAAAACAGGATTCCCGACAGACCCCGATGATATCGCTAATACCGGTACTCCATGTACGTCACCCCAATGCACGAATTTCGCATGCTCGGACAATACCGCTACTTTCGATGTGGCCAGCTTCTCTGGCTATGCTCCAAAAGGAAGCAACAATCCGCCGGTAGTTGAAAACGTAACCCTGAATTCAACCTACGGAACCAATTACTCCAATGAGAATCTGACAGTCTACTATGATGTTTATGATGCTAATGGAGATGACATAAAGAACATAACCAACTGGTACTTGGACGGCAAATCACTGATGGTCCTGAACATGCCTTTCGAAGGGGGCAGCAATTCGACATTCACCAAAGACTATACGAACTACTCGAATAACGGAACAGTTTCCGGCGCAGTCTGGAATTCAACCGGCGGATATGACGGCTGGGGCGCATATGATTTCAGTGCCGATTACATAAACCTTGGAAGCGATTCAAGCCTTGATACCGCAGGCGGCAACCATACGATATCCGTATGGATAAAATATACCACCGGCGGGGTCATGAGCGGCATTATCAATATCGGCGGTTTCACTTCAAAATGTATGATCGGGACAGGAGCCAGTGCCACCACCGTTAGCTACGTGCATGCTCCAAGCGGGACGCTGGGCAACTGGTATTACAATGCAGGTACCAGTATGAATGATGGAAAATGGCACCACGTTGCAGTTAAAAAAGCAGGCTCAGCGGTCAGCATATATATAGACGGTCAGAATAAGACATATTCATATTCGCCTTCCGGCGCTTACATCAACGCCAACAACCGTATCGGCGACGGTTATTACAGCGATTTCACAGGAACAATAGATGAAGTCCGCGTTTACAACCGCTCTTTGTCAGATGAAGAAATCGTGGCACTTTACAACAACAAAACGGATCTGATTGTAAGCAATGAAACCTCTGTTGGTGATGTCTGGCAGGCATGTGTAACCCCGAATGACAGAACACAGGATGGAACGGAAAACTGCAGCAATACCTTAACAATAACGGCTCCAACCCCCGTAATTAATCTGGAATCGCCGGACAACAATACTGCATCCACCAGCCCTGCGGTTGTTTTCAAATACAACGTTAGTGCATCGGCCGGTGCAATAGACAACTGCAGCCTTATCCTGAATGATGCGATTAATGATACTGATTACTCGATAACAACAGGAGTAAGCCAGAACTTTACGACTTTTCTCGTTAACGGCGATTACAACTGGAGCATTAACTGTACGAGTGAGGATTCCATAACCGGCAGTTCCGAAACAAGGAACCTGAGCGTGACTGCGGAAATGTTTATTTCCCTGGACGCAGTGCCCAATCCGGTGAATGTAAGCGAAACCGTCAATGTCAGCGGCTGCGTGAATTTCACTGACGGAACAGATGTTGTCGGAGGAGTAGTCCACGTATATCTCGACGGAACCGAACAGTTGTCTCTTGATGTAGGTGACGGAAGCGACGGTTCTCTTACGGTTTCAGCGCCCGGCGTTATCGTTAATAATTACACTTATTTGACAGGAAACGAACTGTCCGGAGATTCGACCATAACAGTTGCGGATGCTTCTGCTTTCGGAGTTGACGACGAAATACTCATAATCCAGATGCAGAACAATTCGAACGGAATTTCAGGCACATATCAGTTTGCCGATGTCCAGTCAAAAGTCGGCAATGACCTTACCCTCAAGTCCTCGCTTTCAAACAACTTTTATTCCGGGGCTTTTGATTCCTCGGCCGCAACGGTTACCCAGGTCATAAGGGTGCCGCAGTATACGACAGTAAATGTGCAGGGCGGCAGCAGCATAACCGCACCCGCATGGAACGGATACAGCGGAGGAATAATTATTTTCAGGTCCACCGGCGGGGTTACCGTAACCGGAACAGTGGATGCAAGCCAGTTGGGTTTCCGTGGCCGCGTCGGAGTAAGCGGCGCAACCGGCTACCAGGGCGAAAGCTATACGGGAAAAGGAATCCAGAGCCAGTCCGCGAATAAAGGCGCGGGCGGGGGAGGCTATGGTCCATTCGGTTCCTATGGCAACCATGTAAACGGCGGAGGAGGCGGATACGGAACTGACGGTACAAAAGATACTGTAGGCACACTCAATGGTGATAAAGGAGTTGCCAACGGAGTTGCAGACCTCTCGCTGATAATGCTGGGAAGCGCCGGAGGAGCAGGAGGAGCAACCGGTGGCGGATCTGCAGGCGGCAAGGGAGGAAACGGCGGAGGAACAATACTGATATTTGCAGAGAGTATAACTGTGTCCGGCCTTGTCAACGCCTCAGGAGAGAAAGGATATGCAAGCAGCCCTGTGCTGAATGGAGGAAACGGCGGAGGGGGAGCAGGAGGAGCAGTATATCTTTACGGCAATGACCTTGTTCTCGGAACGGGAAAAGTTTATTCAACCGGAGGGCCCGGAGGTGTCGGCGACGGCACTCCTGCAGGAGACGGCGGCAATGGTGGAGACGGCCGCATAAGACTCGATTATGCAACACTTTCCGGTTCATCATCACCGGCTAGCGGGTACAATAGTAGTCTAGCAGCATCCACCAATTCTTCAGGATGCTATTCCATGGATTTCACTGCACCTTCCACATCTGGCGACTATAACCTTACAGTCAATATCAGTTACCGGGGATATTATGCCGAGAATTCAACCACTCTCCAGGTTCTTGGAGTTTCAGAATGTGCAAATGTTACAATCGCCGGTGAAACACATACCCTGACTGGAGATTCTAATACCACCGGAACCTGCTTCAATGTCAGTGCGGATAACGTTACAATCAATTGTGCAGGGTATACTATAGGAGGAGATGGTGGAATAGATGACTATGGTATCTATGTTGGTATTGCTGTCAGAAATGTAACAATCAAGAATTGTATTATTAAGAGTTTTGATGCCGGTATTTACCTTTCATCAGTCAACGGCAGCAACATTACAAACAACACGATATATAACAGCACAAGCGGTATATTCATCGACCCGTCCTACAACAACACCATAATTGAAAATAACCTCTACAATAATTCATTGTACGGTCTTCATCTCTATGATTCTCACAACAATACTGTAAGAAACAATACTGCATACAACAACAGCAAGTACGGTTTCTTCCTTAATACATCCACCAACAATACCTTAATCAACAATACAGCATTCAACAATACTGAATATGGTTTTGTTGTTGCATTCAGTTCAAACAATACTCTTGACCGAAGCAAGTCGTATAACAACACTATTGGTATTGTCATGGCCTATTCTACCACTATAGATAATGTCATTACGAATTCAACAACCTACGATAACGTCAATCATGGTGTCCTGTTATATCAATGTATCGGCAACAACATAACAAACAACACTGCATACGACAATGGAGAACACGGTTTCAGTATCGATGCTTCTTCGAATAACATCCTGACCGGCCTTGTCTCATACAATAATGATAACCGCGGTTTCCGCTTCTCTTCTGCTGAGAACAATACTTTGACCAACAGCACAGCATATGATAATGGAGAGTATGGCCTGTACATTTACAACTCCAATAATACAGTTGCATCGAATATCCATCTTTACAATAATCCTGACTCAGATGTTTATGTTTATGCGACCACCAACCCCAAGGTCGTCAACCTTACGAACATTTCAATAGACAATCCCAGCGGTGGTTTCGAGAACTATACAAGAATTTCATTAAACGATACTTTGGAGGCAACTGCAGCATCAGATGAAGGTTTCAGAATCAACTGGACGACCAATTCTTCAGCACTCCCGCCGAACACATTCTCATTCAGGGAAAAATTCGTTGAAATAGTCAACCTTACTGCTCCGGTAGTTATAGATTCGATAGCATGGCATTGGTATGCTTCCGAGCTTTCGGCAATGTACAACGAGGACGCCTTCGAGCTGTGGAAATACAATTCATCAGGTTGGACAATGCTTAACAATACCCCGGATACTACTGCACACAGCTTTGGTTTAACCAGCCATGATATCGGAAGCGATTACGGAATACTCCAGTCGAATCTTACCTGTAGAATCATAAGTACGCCGGGTAGCCACAAATTTACGGCCAACGCTGTGGGAGCACCTTACAGCGCATCACCAGTATCTGACTGGGCCTGTGTGGAAATAGCATCATCCAACGTCGACTTCAGCTGCGACGGTTATAATATTACGAACAACGGAACTGCGAATGCCACAGCAATTCTTGTTAATACCTCATTGTCTAACGTCACTGTTAGGGACTGCTTGGGAATCAAGGATTACAACATGGGTGTATATGTTTACCAATCCAACGACAGCATCATACGCAACAACAGTGTCTATGATACCAACTTCAGCTTTATTTCCAATTATGGCTACAACAACGTCCATCTGAACAATACTGCAAATAATCCGCTCTGGGCATTCACCCTGATGTTTAGCGATAACAACAACCTTAGCAGTAATACTATAGCCGGCTCGTTTGCCACCACATATGTGGGTTTCTATCTTCTCGATGCAGATTACTGCATCCTGGATGATAACGTTGTCCATGATACCCAATACGGATTTTCAATCGGACGGCTGGCAGACCCTGCCCTTCCTGCGGACAATAACAATCTTACCAACAATCTTGCATATGATAACGGGTACAACTTCTATGTTTTTACGAATTCAAGCAACAACACATTGATAAACAACACCGCCTACGGAGGCGCCGGCGGTTTTGTTTTCCGCAATGACAAAAACAATTCTCTTATCAACAGCACCGCATACGGCATGTCGGATGCAATAGGAATATGGAATTCGAACGGCACGATTCTCCATAATATCCACACCTACAATACCTCTGAAGCAGATGTCCATGTGCGCTCTGATACGGCAAAAACCACGATTTTCAGTATAACCAACATAACAATAGACAATCCGAACATAACAATAGACAATCCGAACGGCAATTTCCAGAACTACACAAGGCTGTCAATAAACGATACTATGACTGCCGGGGCCTCAAACCTGATTTATGATATCAACTGGACTGTGAACTCTTCAGGACCTCCATCCGGCAGAACCCCGTTCAGACAGAAATATGTGCAGATTGTGAACAGCACTGGCAGCATGAGTATAGACCAGATAACCTGGCACTGGTACCCTTCTGAGGAATCAGGCTACAACGAGAGCAACTTCGAACTCTGGAAATATAATTCATCCGGCTGGGCGCTTCTGAACAACACTCCCGATATCTCTGCAAACCAGCTGAGCCTGACAAACCATAACCCGGGAAGCATTTACGGAATATTCGAACTGAACACAACATGTATGCACATAAGCTCTTCAGGCAGCTATGCGCTCTCACAGAATATAGACGGCGCACCGTACACTTCAGCATACGGCGATGTTTGTATCTGGATAGACACATCAAATGTTATCTTCGACTGCGCAGGATACACTATTACGAATGACGGAACAGCGGCTGCTATCGGAGTTCTTCTTGACACAACTGAAAATGTAACAGTAAAGAACTGCCCGGGAATCTCGGAATACAGCTACAATGTTTTCCTTTACTATTCCAATGACAGCACCATAATCAACAATACTGCACACACTTCCAATGTAAGCTTCTACATGGTGTATACCAATGACAGCAATATATCCAACAACACCGCCTATGGCAATGATTATTACGGATTCGAACTTCTCACTAGCGAGAATAATACGATAAACAACAACGTAGCTTATGATGCCCTCTATGCTTTCGCGATAGGACGTTATGCAGATCCGGAACTTCCTTCAAACAGCAATGTATTCAGGAATAATATAGGACGCAACTCATTAGTGGGCTTCTACATCCTTACCAACTCCACTCATAACGTTCTTATCAACAACACCGCCTATGATAACTTGGGTAGTGGGTTTGCATTCCGCCGCACCTTCAAGAACATCCTTACGAACAATACTGCATACAGCAATCCCTCAAATCTGTTTGTCCGTGATTCGACTAGTGTGACAGTCAACAACATGCACGTTTACAACTCCAGCACCGACGGGGATGTTTACATACGCGCAGTCTATCCGAGAAACGCAAGCGTTATCTTTACGAATATAACGATAGACAGGCCTGCAGAAGATTTCCAGGAATATACAAGCATTTCGCTGAACGACAGTATCACTCCTTCGGTAGCCGGGGATGTCGGCTATTACCTGAACTGGACTGCCGCACCCGCACTGCCCCCGCCAGCCCGCATTACCTTCAGGGAAAAATACGTTGAGATTACGAATTTCACCACATGGGGACCTACGGATGCGATAGACAGAATTACATGGCACTGGTACCCGAGTGAGGAAGCGGGCTATAACGAATCCAAGTTTGAACTGTGGAAATACAGTGGAAGCAGCTGGGCCTTGCAGAATAATACGCCGGATATTACTGCAAATACCCTCAGCCTCTCCAATGTAGGACCTGGAAGTGATTACGGGCTATTCCAGGAAAGCAGTGTCACGTGCAACTCATGCGCAGAATGTGATGCTGCAGTGGATGTCGATAATGCCTATGTGAAAATAGGCCAGAACATATCCAATTACACCGGGCACTGCATACGCAACGTTACAGGAGATAATGTAACACTTGACGGACAGGGTTACACAATCAATGGAAGCGGAACAAGTACTCATTATGCCGTCTATGCGAACGATTTTGTTCCGCACACCGACTTTACCATCAAGGACGTTTACATAACCAACTGGGGAAGGGGAGTAATGTTCGATGCCCAGGGAGACAGCACTGTTGACAACGTAACAATAAACTGCGGGGGCGTAAGCACAGTCACAGTGAGATACGGGGTTATGCTTTACAACAATTCAGATAACAACAAAATCATTAACAGCGATATTACGAACTGCCTGTATGGTGTCAATCTGGAGGCATCCTCGACCAAATCGGTGGCTAACAACAACATAACGGATTCAAACATATCAGGAAATGCAGTTGCGGTGTATCTCTATTATGCTGATAACAATAGGATAGAAAGGAATACTATCGACAACGGCGCGGCGTCTGCTTTAACTCTGCGATATGGTGCCATAACTGTGGAAAGAGCCTCTGAATATACAGTCATCGACAGCAACAATTTCACAGGCAATGCCAATGGATACGCTATTTCACTCGGCGCTCCCTCTATTGCTCCATATAGTCCGACCAACATTACAGACAATTACATCAGGGACGGCTACGGCGGTATAAAGGATGGAGATCCATCATATGGTGTCAGCCGGGACAGCCGTATGGAGAACAATACAGTAATCAACACTACATACGGTATCTTCATAGACCTCACTAGTCAGACAAATAACCCGAGGTCAGAGATTCATAACAACAGGATAAACGACAGCACATATGCATTCGGCTTTTCAATGCCGCCTGGCGACGGCTTCGCATTCCGGACCAGCTACCTTGATGATATTAACATAACAACAGACAACATCCTCTGCTGGGGAACTGAATGCGGAAACACCTATTACTATGTTAATGGCGAGACTCCTGACGGGCTTTATAATACGATTACAGCAGTTCCGACAAATGCATCATGGATCGGAGTGATATCAACAGAGTCTCTTGGAATTTATAACCTTAATCTGCACAATGTTTCTGGTTCTGCTATTCTGATGTCAAATGCCACCAACTGCAACATAAATAACATAACAATAGAATACACGAGCCAGGCAGGCATTCTTGTCACAAACTACGATGCAGGGGAAGGAAGCAGCGGAAACTGGATAAGGAATTCCAACTTTTCCTACTCACCGTGGGGGGCAATAAGGGTTCAGTCCCGTCTGGATGGATTTGACAATAACAGGTTTGACAATATAACAATAGTCTCCAACCCAGGTATGACCTACGAGTGTATGAACATGCATTCCAGCCAGGATTTTTCAAACAACAATACTTTCAACAACATCGACTCAACTTCAACTACTGGTTATACTAACGTTCTGTTTACAGGAAACGGTAGCGGCGGCTGGACAAATACATTGTTTGCAAATTCCACCGTACATAATGGTGCAATAGGAATTGGATTCTCGGGCGAGCACAACGATAACAATATTATCAGAAACAACACGGTCTATTCGATTACCTATGGCATACGTGTAGAAGGCACTATGGGCGGAGGAATCTTTACAGATTACAACCTTATAACCAACAATACTGTTTACGATATAAACAGCAATGGCAAAGGTATAGATGTACGGCTGTCAAGGTACACAAACATAACCAATAACGTCGTTCATGCCGAATCTTCTGCAGCAGACCATATTTCAGTGCTGGGTCTTCTTTATGGTGTAGTGGAAAACAATATCATTTCTTCCGAAGGCAAGGCTTTCCAGGTAGGTGTTACCTACCAGTACGGAACCAGGTATACTAATTTCACAAATAACACAGCATATAATATGGGCGACCCGGGCAATGCAAATGCACTGTTCTATCTTTACGGAAATCCCGATTGGAGCAGAGAGGTCAGGGGAAACCGCTTCGTGAATAACACTGTCAACGATTCCGCGTACGGAGTATATATCGGCTACTATGCAGACAACAATACATTTGAAAACCTGATAGTCAGGAATGCCACTCAATATGCTTACTATGCTCATTATGGAGGTGCATCAGGAGTAGACGACAACAACTTTACGAACGTAACCTTCTATTCCGATAACAGCAACTACATATACCACTATAATTTAGGCGGAGGTACGACAAAGACATATTTCCAGAACCTCACTCTTGCAACACTTAATCATACAAGTGTGGTTACTTTTGGAGACGGTCCATTCCTCGTAACCAACAATTCGGATTCCACAAATACAAACATTGCATCCAATTTTGTTTCCATAAATACTACAAGCGTTCCCGAATTCAACCGCACAGCCAACGTAACAACCTATACCGAAGCATGCAATCCTGATATTTACAGGAAAGCAGGATTCCCGGCCACAAGAGACGATATACTTGAAAATGGTTCAATATGCGCTAGCTGCGTCCTTCTTTCATGCAGCGGAACCACGGCCAAGTTCAGCGTGCCTGACTTCTCAGGTTATGCAACCTATTACAATGTTACAAAGACAGACTGTTTCTATGCAAACACACCGGACACCTTATATTTTGTCGGGGCAAACCTTGTAGGCAATAAATCAGATGGGATATGCATTACCATAAATGCCTCTAATGTGGTTATAGACTGCCAGGGATACAACATTACGGGAAATGCCCCCATTGCATTCGGAATCAAATCTGATGCTGTCCAGAACATTACTGTTGCCAATTGCTATGTGAGCAACTACAGTGTCGATATTTATGTTAATGAAACCAATTACTCCAGGTTTGAAAACAATACCGTCAACGGAAGCATTGACGGTTTCCTGGTAAGAACCAACTCCTTATACAATAACTTCACCAACAATACTGCATACAACAACACCTATGGATACTATTTGACGATAGGCCTCGAGCACAATATTTTCAACAACAACACAGCATACAACAACACGGACTATGGATTCTGGCTGTGGTCCAATAGTGATTACAACAACCTCACCAACAACACTGCCCATGACAACGGCCAGTACGGCTTCTACATTTCCTCTACCAGCCATAATAATACGCTTAAGTACAACAGTGCATACAACAACACCAAATACGGTTTCTACATAAAACAGAGTGCCATGGATAACCTACTCCAGTATAACAATGCCTCATACAACGGATTGTATGGTTTCATAGTCAATGATTCAGCTGATTATACAGACCTTTGGGACAACAGGGCATGGAACAATTCGGCAGCGGGAATACTTGTTCAGTCTTCAGCATTTGCAAATCTTACCAGAAACGTGGCGTACAACAATACCTTTAACGGAATATACATCTATCAGGCCACAAATACCACGCGTGTTTACTACAACAATGCATCCTACAACGGAAACAACGGATTATTGATAACAGGCCAGGCCTCCACGGCAACAGTGTATGTCTTCAACGGAACCTATTTCGAAAACGACTGGTACGGCATTGCGGTTGCTCCTGGCGCCGGCGGGGGAATAAGAATACGCAATGCCACGATATTCAGCAACCAGCTGTCTGGAATCTATATGTACAACGCTGATGGAAGCACCGCACCGTGTTCAATAGAAAACGGAAATCAGATATATAGTAATCAGAGAAGAGGTATCTATCTTGCAGATACTGACAACTGCGACATCAGATATAACACTGTCCATGACAACGGAGTGGCTGGAACTTCCATTTATGCGGAAATGACGGTTGATGTGAATTCCTCCGGAAACCTGATATACAACAATATATTCAACAGGACAAGCGGCATAGTGGTAAGCGACAACAACGGCTCCAACGACTGGAATTTCACTAAAAACTGTATCCCCAACATAATAGGAGGAAACTGCCAGGGTGGAAACTTCTATTCAGATTATGGCGGCGCAGACATTGACGGGGATGGGATAGGAGATACTCTTCTGTATTATCCGGCAGGAACAGGAGGTGCTGTTGACTACCTTCCGCTTACGAACAACAGGAATTCGACAACAGTATCAGGCTGTTTCGAGGCAAACTGGTCGAACATGGTCTACACGCTTATTGTTGATATAAATGGAAGCGAGAACAGATTCTTTGCAACAACACCAACTACCCGTGATGTATGCATATCAGTCCAGGCAAATGTCACCAACGTTACGATAGACTGCGCCGGATATAATGTAACCGGAACAAAAGAGCATTGGGTCAATACCACTTACGGAATAATAATGTATGTAGCCAACGACAGCATAGTAAGGGATTGTACTGTAAGCAATTATACATACGGAATCTTCCTTGACAGCGCGCGTTCAAACACTCTTGAAAGGAATTATGCTCATGACAATACACTTTACGGCATTTATCTCACCTCGACATTGACCTTGGGTGGTTCTCCATATGTATCTATGTACAACGACATCAATGATTGTAATGTCACTAACAACCAAGTAGGTCTGACTTTCCGTCATGCATGGCTGAACACAGCCAGAAGGCTCTTTTCCAAAGATAATATTGAAGGAGTAAGATATTATGGAGCAGAGATTCTCGGCGGACCCCCGGTTACCAATTATAGAAACAAAGTATTCAACAGCACAATGGACAGCAATGATAACTATGGAGTCAACATGTATTACAACGTATCAGAGGCGAACGTATCAAACTGTACTATAACACGCCATAAACTACACGGAGTTTACATTCATGACGGGCCGGTAAGGAATAACATTGAGGATTCATACATTTATTCCAATGCTCAGAAGAGCGTATATATATTAAATGCACAGGATAACAACAGCGTCTATAACTGTACTATCGGAAATGATGATTACGGAGTTCATATTGAAAATACGGACCGCACAGATGTGATGTACTCCGAAATATTCGACCATGATTATTATGGTATGTATATCGAAACTTCAGATTATACTGATATATCAGGTACGGAAGTTCGCGAGAGCACCTTCGAAGGAATATACTTTGAAGACAGCGTATACGGCGAAGTAAACGATACTCTGGTGCATAACAATACGCGCCACGGAATATATATTGATGCTAATTCCAACTACAACAATTTCACAAACGTAACTTCATACAACAATTCCAACGCTTCCAGTGCAGGCATCAATATCCGAAGCGACCTTAATCTTTTCTATCAGGCTTATGCCTACGACAACAGCTTCGGAATAGTCATAGGTCCGGAAGCCCATGCTAACTGGTTCTATTATCTGGATTCGTATCAAAATGATAACGATGGAATCCATATCTTGAATGACGCCTATGCCAATATGTTCTATTACAGTAATGTGTATTCCAATTCCCGTTACGGATACTTCCTGAATAATTCAGGTAATTCGAATTTTATATGGTTATCCAACATAACCGGAAATAACCGTGGAATTTACCTCTATAATGCAGACAGAACAAGCATCGCCTATAACAACATATCCAATCAACTTGCCGCGGGTTATGCGGTATATGCATATCTCGATCATAATACGACTTTTGAAAATAATACTGTTTACAATTCAGGTACTGCATGGGGTGCATATTTCGGTAATTCGTCAAACGGAACAATCAAGAATTCGGTTTTCGGTCCTAACGGGTTTTACAGGGATTTGACCCTGGTAAACTCCAAAGACATGCTGATATACAACAACAATTTCAGCACTACTCCATTTGCCGGTGATTCGCCGGTTTATGATACTGCCGGGTTGGGAGTAAATGACTGGAATTACACCTACAACTGTACTGCGCCAAACATAATCGGCGGACTTTGCCAGGGTGGAAACTACTATTCAGATTATACAGGCGCAGATGTTGACGGAGACGGAATAGGAGACACACTCGATTATTTCCCGCCAATATCAACCGCCATAGACTACATGCCGTTGACCAACAATGACCAGATATACAACTGTTTCTATGCAGACATAGAGAATGTAACCTACAATGTCGGTGCAAACCTATGGGGCAACAAATCAGACCGTGCATGCATAACGGTAATAGCCAAGAATGCAACAATCAACTGTTCGGGATACAATGTTACGGGTAATGTAGGCGGAGCAGAAACCTATGGTCTTAAAGTCGATCCATCATCGGCCCCGAACGTCAGTGCTTACAACTGTTATATCAGAAACTATACAATGGGAATGGACCTGCGTTCAAATCCTTTTACGTTTGGTTCCATGGATAACCGCATAGAGAACAATACTGTCTGGAACAACACATACGGATTCTATCTCTATTATGCAGTGGATTTCAACCTGAGGGACAATCTGGCGTACAACAACGACTACGGCTACTATCTTTTCGTGGAAACGTACAACAATACTTTCAGATATGATACTGCCTACAACAACACATACGGATTCATTATCAACACCTCGGGTCTTTATACATCGACCGGAAATGCATTTACTTATGAAAATGCGACAGACAACACCCTCAGGAATTACTTCTTCAATTATGCTCCGAATAATAATATCCAATACAGCAACGCAACTTATGGAGGGACCGGTTTCTATATTGTTTATTCCAACGATACTACCTTGAATAGCTGCCGTTCGGATGAAACTGATTTTGCAGGAATCGCATTGTGGTATTCGAACAACTCCAATCTGCAGAGCAATTATGTCGAGGATGCAGCCATCTGGGGTTATCTGATAAGATATTCAGACCAAGGCACATTCAAGAACAACCGCGCCTATTCCAACGACTGGCAAGGTTTCGTTCTTTACGGAAGCTCCAACAACAGTTTCACCACCAATGTCGCATACAAGAACGGCCTCCAGGGATTCTACATAAATGAGAGTTCGAATTACAATACTTTCAAAAACAACGTCGCCAATTTCAGTTCGGATAAAGGATTTTATTTAAGATACAGCGACAACAACCGCTTTTCCGGCGACGATGCCTACAATAACAGCGATGACGGATTTAATCTCTATTACTCTGATTCAAACAATCTTACCGGCGTTACATCCTATGATAATACAGGAGACGGAATACTGCTTGCTTCGAGCAAGGATACTATAATACGTAGTGCCACAACCTACAGCAATACGAGGTATGGTATGGGGGTATCCTATTCGAATCGTACACAAATAATCAACAGTTTGCTGTACGCGGATACACAGGATGAATTAAGAATAACGGCCGGCGGATCGGCAATGATAATCAATATTTCGAACACCACCATAGACAATCCGAACATACCTTTCCAGGGTGAAAACTTCACAAGATTCTCAATAAACGACTCTGTAAGCCCCAGTACGGCTTATGGAATAAAATGGACGACCAATTCAACAGCACTGCCGGCAAACCGCGTCTCATTCAGGGAGAAATTCCTGGATATAAGAAACACGACCGGAACCGTTTCCATAGATAAAATTACATGGCACTGGCTGGATTCAGAGCTGGGAAGCTACAACGAGAGTTATTTCGAACTCTGGAAATACAATACAACAGACAACTGGACAATGCTCAACGACACTCCTGATATACTTGCGAATACTCTTAGTCTTGCGAACCTCAATCCTGCAAGCGATTTCGGAATACTTGAAAACAGGGGTTCAAAGTGTATGCTAATAGATTCATCAGGCACTTATACCTTGAACCAGAATCTTATTGGCGCACCCATTGATGCATCAGAAGTGCCTGGCATTGACTGGGCATGTATCAAGATAGCTGCAGACGATGTTCTTGTGGATTGTGCAGGATATAATATAACAAACGATGGCACTTCCGATGCTGCGGCGGTAGTGATTAACGGTTCGGCAGCCGTAAACCATACTAATGTGACATTGGAGAACTGCCCAAGAATTTCAGAATACGAAGACGGCGTGTATATTTACAACTCTGCAGAGGACACAATAAACAACGTCACTACTATGAATAACACGGCCTTCGGTTTCTATCTTTCCTTAAGCGAACTCAACACAATAGCAAACAGCACAGCGCACAACAACTCAATATACGGATTCTATGTAGTTCAGAGTTCATATAATATCCTGGATAATAACACGGCATATGAGAATCCCACAGGATTCTATGTTTATCTAAATCCGTATGATAATCTCACCGATAATACAGCATACAACAACACCAACTACGGGTTCTACGTAGATGATACCTCTGACCACAATCTTTTAAACAACCTGGCACACAACAACAGCGACGGATTCTACCTGTACCGGGTTTCCGGAATAAATCTCACCAATAATACAGCATCAGACAATAGCGACGATGGTTTCTACCTGCAGGAGGCTTCAAGCAATAATTTAATCAACAATACTGCATACAGCAATACCGATGAAGGTTTCTACCTATACGATACTTCGAACAGCAACACTTTGACCAATAATACAGCATACGGAAACAGCGGTTACGGTGTCTATATCCAATCATGTTCAAACAACGGTCTTACCAACAACACGGCGTACGGCAACAGCCATGGTTTCAGTTTTTATCTCGGTACGAACAATGACCTGATAGACAACCTGGCATATGATAACAGCTTATACGGCTTCTTCCTTCATAGAAGTTCAGATAATAATCTTACGAACAACACTGCCAGGGACCACACAGGAGGTGGAGCTGCCGTAGGTTTCCGTCTGTTCAATCAGTCTGATGACAATATATTCGACCGCAACTCAGCATACGGCAATAATCAGCATGGATTCCAGGTATCATTGAGCGACGGAAATAATTTCACGAATAACACAGCCCGTGACAACACGCTGAACGGATTCTATTTATACGTAGATGCGGACTCAAGCACTCTTATTGACAATACTGCCTACAACAACTCCCAGTACGGTTTATCCATTTATGATTCCAATGATACGAATGCAACAAGTACTCACCTCTATAACAACACCGGGGCGGATGTGTACCTTTATGCTCTTGACGACTACAAGACTGTTTACTTATACAACCTCACAATAGACAGGCCTGCAGGAGATTTCCAGAACTATACAAGCCTTTATATCATCGATACACTTGAGGCGTCTGGTGCACTTGACCATGGCTACTGGATAAACTGGACCCAGAACTCCACCTCACTTCCACCACAATATAAATCATTTAGGGGCAAATTCGTGGAGATAGTAAATGTCACCCCAAGCGTATCCATAGACCACATAATCTGGCACTGGGTGGATTCTGAAGTCACGCCAGAATACGATGAAGACCTATTTGAACTCTGGAAGTATAATTCGAGCGGATGGGTGAACCAGAATGCCACCCTTAACACTACTTATAACACTCTTAATATGACAAACATGAATCCTGCAAGCGAATACGGCATACTTCAGACCATGGAGTGTTTATGCTACAATTGTTCACAGTGTGACGTATGTGTTGATACTGATAATACGTATGTAAGGGTAATGCAAGATATCTACAACTACACCAGCCACTGCATTAATGATGTGAAGGGAGACAATGTAACGTTTGATGTTCAGGGATACAACATCAACGGAACAACCAGCTTCTATGCGATTTATATCCAGGACGGCGGAACCTACCACTCCAATTTCACTGTCATCGATGCAAACATAACCAACTGGGGGAGGGGAATAAGCATCTACAATGCCAATAGCGGTACAATTAACAATGTAACGGTATGGTGTCCGAGCACTTCGGCAGGATACGGTCTCTTCTTCTACAGAGGGGCAGACAACTACAATATTAGCATGGTCAATACCACAAACTGCTACAACGGCTTCAGGTTCGATGGAGAGAGCGCTGACAGGTCCGCCTACAACAATATAACGGACAGCCATTTCGATTTCAATGCAGACGGAGGCCATTTCGTTGACTATGCGGACCACAACCTGATTGTAAATACGACCTTCAACAACAATACCCAGGCTGGTGTGGAGATAAGAAACTCGGGCAGCGGCAATGTCCACCACAACCACTTCTACGGCTGCGAGTTCAACGGAAATGCCGAAGACGGCGCCTACTTCGGAGGAAGAGGAGGGACGGTATCTAACGTAATAAATGAGAGCGACCTTCTCTACAACGGCCAGAGCGGAATAGAAACCAGCTACAATGTACTTGATATGAAATTCGAAGGAAACAACATATCATTCAACTGCCAGCTTGATGGAGATGAACCCGCATTTTACCACAATCCTGCCAGTGATAACTACGGTAACAATCTGCTGCTGAAAGACAATTACCTTGACAACCCGGACTGCAGGCATAGTGTGTTTATCTATGCAGGCAGCCAGCGGGCTCCGGGAATGGTAATGATAAACAATACTATGAAAAATTCGCCGTTCGGGTTCCATCCATCGTTTACCGACCAGAGATTTACAGATACCGGTACGGACTGGAATATAACAACAGACAACTGGATGACCACAGATTACGGAGACAGGCGTGTCTGCTGGTTTGTTGACGGACAGACCGGAGATGGTGTTTTCAGCACCGCAGACCCTGTTAATGAAAGCTCCCAGTGCGGCATGCTCGGAATTGTCCGCACAAACGGACTTGTCGCCCAGAATCTTACCATGGCCAATACTTCTTATGCTGTTGCCATGGTCCAGTCAGACAATAACGAGTTCAGGAATTTCAATACAACCGCACTGCAGACTCTTGTAATAATCGGGGGAAACGTTGCCGCGGAGGATTCCGACAACAACCTGTTTGAAAATATTACAACAACAAATCTCTGGGGTTCGTATATTGTTGGTGGGACTTGGAACTCAAGAGGAATATACATTAACACATATAGTTCATTCGATAACAATATCTTCGAAAATATGAGCATAGAGGATTCCGAATACCAGGCAATATATGCTTACACCTTGTTGATTTCATATAACAACTTATTCAAGAACATCTATATGAGAACAACCGGAAGCCCCATAGTTGATTTCTCAAGCAGCTCAACCTCGGGAGGCTGGGATAACGTTACTATCCGGGATTCTTCGGTCGTTGGTGTTTCCGGACCGTATACCTGTTTTACTTTCATGTCCTTAAGTTATGGAGATAGATACAGCAGAAATGTAAAGATAATAAACAATACAATATCCGGCTGTGATGGTGAAGGACTGGTTTTCGGAGGTTATGAGAGTGGCAGCACCATCTATTATTCGGAATACAACACTATTGCAAACAACACTATCAGCTATATAGGAACTGGTGGCGCCTATGGAATGCTTCTGGGGCCTGTAAGATATTCCAATATAACTGGAAACAATGTTACTAATACAAACCCCACACAAAGTATACGTGTTTCCGTAGGCGCAGTACGCAACAGCTGGTTCGACGGAAACAATCTTTATGGGGGAGGAGATGGTTTCTACTTCCGTAGAACAGGCCGCTATTCTCCATGGTACAATAACTTCACTAATAACTATATAGGCCCGAACAGCGATACTGGCGGTGGTGGCGCAGCATTCAATTTTGATGGATATTACGCATATGTTTCTGCTTACGTAAGATACAACAATTTTACAAACAATACAGCGAATGGTACGAATTACGGTGTTTATATACATCGTTATAGCAACAACAACAGTTTCGTTAATTTAACGGTAATAGACCCGACTACAGAGTCGTACCATGTTGAATATTCTTACACCGGTTCGGGCACAACCGGAGCGCTTAATTACGATAATTCAGTAAAGAACTCCACCTTCTATTCCGATTACAACAGATGGATAAACCATGCTCAGGTGGGCGGCGGTACTCCTGCAAATACAATAATCCAAGACCTGACGCTTGCAAGAATGACCGGCAATACCAGTGTCACATTTATGGGCCCGCAATTCGCAATGACCAATGATTCAACCTCCGCAAACACTAATGTTGCATATGATTTCGTTTCGATAAACACCACCAGCGTTCCCGAATTCAACAGGACTGCTTATGTTACGACCTATACCGATGCATGTCCTGTCAAAGTTATGAAGAAATACGGATTCCCGAGCAGCAGAGCTGAGATACTTACAACAGGCTTCAAGTATTCACAGCAGGACATCAACTGGTGTGTAGGAACCTGGGCCAGCTTCAATGTAAGCAACTTCTCAGGTTATGCGCTCAACAGGAGCCTGTCAGAATGTTTCTATGCAAACGAATCAAATACAGTATACAATCTCGATGACAATCTCATAGGAAACAAATCCGATGCAATATGCATCACGCTTAACGCCTCGAACATTATGATAAACTGTTCCGGCTATAGCGTAACCGGAAATACCGGAGTCGGCAATACTTATGGTATAGCCATGCAGCCAGCGGACTATCATTTTGAAAATATAACCCTAGTCGGATGCACTGTCAGCAATTATACGGAAAACGGCATTAGGATAAGGAGCAACTCAGTAAACGTGACAATGTACGACAATCTTGTTTATAACATCACTGACTTTGCTGTTTATGTCCAGAGCAATTATTCTGTCATTGAAAACAATACTGTGCGCGACTCTTCAAGCAACGGTATTGTAGTAAGAAGTGCATGGTACGTCAATGTAACCAATAATACGGCATATAATATCGCAAGTACCGGTATTGTCTCGAGACATGATGGAGGAAGACCCAGGTATGTCCGCATTATTGATAATAGAGCATGGAACAATACTATTGGTGTTGGTGTTGTGGGTACTGACTTTGCCACAGTGCTGAACAATATAGCTTACGATAACAACGGCGCCGGAATTACAACCGGCAGCTCGTTTAACTGTACTTTCGAGAATAATACTGCTTATGATAATATCGGCGGTTTTAGTGTGAGCAGCAGCAATAATAATTATTCGCACAACATCGCATACAATAATACAATTTATGGTTTCTATGCGCTTTTGGCTTCAAACAGCACATTCCTAAATAACACCGCATACAACAATACCCAATACGGTTTCGCTCTATACCTGAGCCAGGAGAACAACTTCACAAACAACACTGCATACGACCATGGCTACAGCGGTTTCTTCCTAAATACAACTTCCGATTACAATATTATATACAATAATACTGCCCATGATAATGCTGACGGTTTCTCCACTTTCAATTCTTCATACAATAATTTCACGGATAACAGAGCATACAACAACACATATTACGGATTCTACCTCACAACAAGTGCCAATTTCAACAACCTAACCAATAACAGTGCATACGATAACGACAACGGTTTCGGTATTTACATTAGTGCGAATAACACTCTCGCCAATAACAGTGCATATAACAATTCTCTCCGGGGCTTCCTTATCTACACAAGCGACTATAATAATCTGACTGATAATATAGCATACAATAATACCCAGCACGGTTTCCATCTATATACAAACTCCAACCAGAACATTCTCGCCAATAACAGTGCATACAACAATACTGAGAGGGGCTTCTATCTCGATTCTGCTTGTGACAACAACGACCTCATAGACAACAGTGCATATGACAATACAAAGGACGGTTTCTTCATCTGGTCAAACTCCAATAACACACTCACCAACAGCACAGCGCATGGCAACTCGGAATATGGTGTGTATCTGCGCAGAGCAAACAACACAAATGCCTCGAATACCCATCTTTATAACAATGCTCTGGCAGACCTTTATGTCAATGTCGATACTGCAACATCAAGAATCATTTATTTCTATAATCTTACAATAGACAATCCTGTAGGAAACTTCGAAAATTACACGAGCTTAAACATAACCGATACGGTTGAGGCAAATACCGCCTATACAATAAACTGGACAACCAATTCCTCAGCACTCCCGGCAGACAGGTTCTCATTCAGGGAGAAGTTTGTAAACATATCCAATGTCTCCGGAGAAGTTTCCATAGATTCGATTACATGGCACTGGCTGGATTCAGAAGTAACAGGCATCTATAACGATACCTATTTCGAACTCTGGAAATACAATTCCTCTGGCTGGACTTTAATGAATGATACTCCTGATACATCAGCAAATACTCTTAGCTTGACAAACATGAATCCTGCATCTGACTACGGAATATTGCAGAATAATGTAACAGGATGCCAGATAATCAGCACACCCGGCTCATATGCATTAAGCACCAATGCAGTGGGTTCGCCTTACGATGCAGACCCGCTTGAGAACTACACATGCATAAAAATAATAGTTTCAGATGTTGAATTCAGCTGTGCCGGGTACAATATAACCGATAACAGAAGCGGACCGGTAACCTACGGTATTCTCGTAAATGGTTCTCTGACCAATATCAGCATAAGCGACTGTCCGAGTATTCTCAATTACAGCTACGGTGTCTATATCTACCAATCCGAAAATATCTCGATAAACAACGTTTCAGCCAATTCATCCGTTGCAGGTTTCGGTCTTGACCAATCCAATTGGACCAATATTACAAACAGCGAAGGCTTCGGTTCCTCCTGGGGTTTCTATATCGTAAACCACAGTTCACACAACAGATTTGAAAACAACAGCGCATACTTAAACGGTCAGGGCGGTTTTCTGTTGAACGTTGGCTACAACAATAACAATACATTCCTAAATAACACGGCCCGCAATAATACTGAGGAAGGGTTTGATATAACTGCGAGCTCAAACTACAATACTTTCATAAACAACACCGCATACGGCAATACAGAGGAAGGTTTCGCCTTCACCGACAGCCATTTCCAGAATCTTACCGGCAATCTTGCCTACGACCATGCATCAGACGAAGGGTTCTTCTTTTCGAACAGCTCTAACAATACTATAATCAACAATACGGCTTACAGCGGGCTTACTGGCTTCTATCTGCGCGTATCCTCGTACAATATTATAGAAGATAATATCGCAAGGAACAATACTCAATACGGATTTCAGCTTACATATTCAGGCAGCGAGGGCTCCCAGCACAACAATCTGACCAACAACACCGCATACGGAAACCAGGTAGGTTTCACCGGGGTATTCTTTGCTTCAAATAACAGATATGTGAACAATACTGCCCATCACAACAGTCAGTACGGTTTCTATATGACGACAGCCAACGATACTTTCATTGCCAATGCTGCATACAACAACACCCAATACGGTTTCTACTACACCGCAGGCTTCGGTCCGATGATCCCGCAAAACGGTACTTATCATAATAATACAGCATATTACAATACAGACGGTTTCCACATAGAAATAACCAGCAATTTACTGGTGAACAATACTGCATACAACAATTCACAATATGGAATCTACGTAGGCGGCTTCTTTGGGGCATCAACAAATAATATCCTGACAAACAATACTGCATATAACAACTCCCAGGCAGGAAGCGGTGCAGGCTTCTATCTCGTTACCTCGAGCACCAACCTTACTGGAAACCGGGCGGAGGACAATGCAAATGACGCATTCTATCTTACGGGCGGATTCGGAGGAGTGACAGGCAACAGATTCATAGATAATATCGCAACCGACAATGTCAACCGCAGTTTCTATGTGGATTCAACTGCAACAGACAACATGTTCGAAAATAATACTGCACATTATTCCGACACCGGTTTCATGGTTTACGGAAGCACCAATAACATAACAACCAACGACATCTACGACCAGACGAATTACGGTGTCTTCATAGGAATGGACATCAGCGGCTTTGGAGGCTCTATGCCATCAGGAGTCAGGGTCACAGGAAATAACATCTCACTCACAGATGTCGGAGTAATGATGAATATAACCTCCTCTGACCCTGTCGCAAGCAACACAATAAACTACAGTAGGGTTGGAATAGGAGTTTATGGTGCAAACGCAAGCATTATATCCGACAATATTGTACACAATATCTCCCAATACGGAATCGAATTGGCTCCCTCTCTATTCAACGATACAATGATGTTCCCGCCTCAGATGGTAGCATATAATTCGACTCTTGATAATATAACCTACAATGACATTTATGATGTAACAATTTACGGAATTTATGTGCATCCGTATTACAACGGAAGCGCATACTTCAATGTAACCGATAACCAGTATCTTTACAACAACATAAGCAATTCAGGCTCAGGAATCCACTTCAATACTACGACTGACAACAACCTCACCGGCAACAGCGCATACAACAACTCCAATCATGGCTTCCACCTCGCTTCAAGCTCCAACAACAACCTCACCAGCAACTCGGCATACGACAACACCAATTATGGTCTCTATCTGGATTCAGCAAACTTCTCACGTTTGGAAAGCAACGATGCTTACAACAATAGTTATGGTCTTTACATTAATCCGTCCTACAACAACACTGTAATAGAGAACAACCTCTACAACAACACCCAGGACGGTCTTTACCTTGATAATTCGCACAACAATACGATATACAATAATACGATGACCAACAACAGCAGATACGGAGTTTACATGACCACAACTTCAACAGACAACAACATGACCCTGAACAATATAACCTACAATGGTGTTGATGGACTGAGATTCGATTCAGGTTCAAGTACAAACGAACTCGATGCAAACTTCATCTGCTTCAACGTCAATCTTGACATAAACAACCTTGACACCAGCAACAATGGAACAGAAGACCACTGTGACTGGTGGTACAACTGGAGCGAGAACACCCACAGGGGCTGCACTTATTCATGTTCAGAACTATGGCACAGATTTTACGGAAATGCAACCGGACAATTGATACTCAGCGACAATGACACCTACAGTGCAACAGGAGACTACATGTACCACTGGGATGGAACCCCGTACAACATCTACTTCGCAGATTATGATTCAGTAATAAACTGGAACCAGCTTCAGGCGATTTCAAGAAACACTACGAATGGAACTTCCTCCAGCGACTTCAATGAACTTGACATTGCTTTCAATGCAACTGCCTATCCTGACAACATAAACGTAACTTATTCCACTGACGGAACCAATCCGAAGGAAACTAAGAATTACACTGTTTACGGAGACGACGTAAATCTTGTGCCTACTGCCAACTCAACCAGCAACTCCTCATTCAAGACAGGTATACTGTGGGATACGGGAGATGGAGGAGTCGAATATACAAATACAATCAACCAGTCGACCGTCTGGGTAGTCGAAGTCAACCAGAGCATTGATGATGTTTACGGAGTGTATGACTATCTCGGAAGCATACCATATACTCTTGCTACTTATGAGCCCGGGAATGATCTCGTGGCGGTATACGTCGAGATAAAATAATCTGTTCACGTCGAAGAAACTTAAACTCCACATTACCCTTTTTTCTGGCACAAACATACATTTAAATACCGTTCCTACCACAATATATTACATGACAATCCATAATAATCTTAGAGGGAAGGGGGAGACTAGAAGGAATACTGCAGAGGGGCAGTGTGAGGACTCGCCTGAGAGGAAAAAGGGAAAATTCGCCAGTTTCATGAAGGAATCGCTTGGCGTAATGAAAAGAAGCGCAAGGGTCATCGGTTTTGCAGTTGGAATGACGCTGGTTGTTGCTGCGTGCGGCAATGATAACAAACCGGTAGGAGACACCAATGTCGACGGGGATGTTCCCGCAGATGTTACTGATGCTGATACTTATGATGGTACGGATGTTGGTCCGGACGGTTCCTGTGTTGGGCCCGGAGAACCGCTTGCAGGAGAAGTAAATCCTGAAATAGCAAAGACAAGAAACTGGGATGCCAGCTTCAACGGCGAAGGCATAACCTCTGGATCTGCAACATTTACTATTGGTGCTGATTTGGATGGCGATTATGTAATGCTTGGAGATTGTGGAGACGGTGTTAAGGCTGCATTGGCCGTACAGGACGACAGTATTTCAGCAGAACCTCAGGCAAGACTTGATTATAACCCTGAAACCGGTGAAATTACATATACCGGTGGTGAAAACCTCTGTGAACCTCTTAGTTCTGCAGACAATACGGTATCTGCCTCCCTTTTCAATACATATGCGAATCTAACCAGAAGAAATATTACAGTTGGAGGGGAAACTGCTCCGGTGGAACTTGGATTTACTGATTCTTTGGCACCCGTTCTGCTCGTCAATGGTTCAGAAGTATCTTCAGCAAATGTCCTTATCGATGGAAGGGACTTTTCACTGAAAACTCTTACAGTAATGATTCCTGAAGAGAACCTTAAGCTCGCAGTTAATCTTTATTCAAATTCGGGTTTGGAACTGTTGTCCGGAGTGCTCGAAGGCACGCTTAGTGCAACTATTTTCGGGGAAGATGTCCTGAATTCGCAGGAACTCAGAATTTTCCAGATAGGTTCAGGAAATTCGCTTCTTCCTAGTGCAGAGTTCGATACTTCGCTGGATGCTTATTTGTGCATAAGATGCGAGCCACAGGAGGAGACAAGAACAATGAATATAACGATTACAGTACCGGTTACAGATGAAAAGTGCGGGCCTATCCATGGAGGGTATACAGTTGAAAGTTTGAGCGGTACGATAGTCAGGGTTGTTCCAGACCATTTGTTTTCTGATTTCTCGATATCAGATGTTACGGCGACAAGTCTTGAACCACTGCAGGATGCAAGTCTTGCACCTCAGTCTGTTTCCGTAACCCTGTTGAGAACCCCGGGAATCTATGATACTGGAGAAAGAATCGACATTATCGTAGAGATATCAGGCACAATGCGTTCTGTCCTAGTGAATCCAGAAACCGGTATGAGAGACCTCTACATATTTAGCATAGAAAAAACGTATCGGGATGCAGATGCATGGTTAGAATATTCTTCTATATGCAGCGGCTGCGAACCTCAGGGCGTAAGACCTTAGTTTTTTTTTATCCTTTTGCAACGCCTAAAGGCCTTAGTCTTGCAACTATATCGCTTATTCCTGCATCTGCAACGCTCTGGACAACATCATCTATGTTCTTGTAAGCATCAGGCGCCTCTTCAGCAATGACCTTTCCATGAGTCGCGCGTACGAAAATCTTATTCTTGTCCCATAATTCTTTCCTTAATTTCTCCCCGTTATGCGTTCTTATAGCCTGTCCCCTGCTCATGGTTCTCCCTGCGCCATGACAGCTAGAGCCCCAGGCAACTTCAAGTCCTTTAGGATTTCCAACCAATACATAGCTTGCAGTCCCCATGCTTCCCGGAATAAGAACAGGCTGGCCTATATCCCGGTAACTTTCAGGCAGTTCAGGTCTTCCTTTCGGAAATGCTCTTGTAGCTCCTTTCCTGTGAACCACCATTTTCTGCTTTTTTCCGTCGACTGTATGCTCCTCGATTTTCGCTATATTATGCGCAACATCGTAAACTGTTTTTATCTTTTCTCCTGTTCCTTCCCCGAAAACCTGGTCATAGGTTTCACGCACCCAATGGGCAATGATATGCCGGTTGGTAAATGCATAATTGACAGCACATCTCATTGCCGACATGTAGTCCTGCGCTTCTTTGCTTTTCATAGGCGCATACGCAAGCTCTTGATCAGGCAGCCATAAGTTATTCTTTCTTGCATAATCAAGAATAGGCGGAATATTGTCAGAACAAATCTGGTGTCCGTAGCCTCTTGAACCGCAGTGAATCATCGTCGTTACCATACCTTTTTTCAATCCAAATTTACTTGCAACTTCTTCATTGAAAATCTCCTCAACAACCTGAACTTCAAGAAAATGGTTTCCTGCTCCCAAGGTACCGAACTGCTTCCTTCCTCTTTTCTTTGCGGTTGGCGATGTTTTTCCAGGGTCAGCGCCTGCAATTCTTCCATATTCTTCGCAGTGCTCTTTGTCCTCTTTATTGCCATAACCTTTCTCGATAGCCCAGTCAACACCCATTTTTACAGCTTCGTCTAACTCGTCAACTTCTATCCTTAATCTTCCTTCGCTTCCTACCCCGCTCGGAACATTCTTGAAAAGCCCGTTGCATAAATCAACAATCTTCGGCCTTACTTCCTTCTCTTCTAGCGTGGTAGTTAGTAGTCTGACCCCACAATTCGAGACTATAACTCCGTCAGCGACGAACCTATGTATCTCCTCAACTGTAAAATCGTACACCGTTCCTTCGTAATGCTCCTCTTTGATTTCCAGCACGTTTGTTACAAGAGCACCAAATATATTGTAAAATTCTCGCTGTTTTTCAAGAAATTCCTTAAAACTCGGAATCGAGAGGGGTGCTCTTGGAGATCTGTTCTCATAATATGCTCTTTCTATGAATCTTGCATTTGCCCATTCTGATGCAAATTTTTTCTGAAGTTCTCTAAGTGAAAATCCTTTCTTTTTATATTCCACGACCTTTGTACGAATTTCATCTCTTTTCTCTCTGTACATCTTTTTGAATCTTATATAAAGAACCGCAGCCAGCGCAGAAACCATTCTTTCTTCGTTATATTCGAAGCCAATCTTAGCATAGAGCTTCTCTACATTCTCTTCTTTGCCATCTATCTCTAACCTTAATCTTATTTTTTTATTTTCTTTTTCCACTACTGCTACTTTTGCCACTTCTACACCGAATTCTTCAAGTATTTCCGTTATATCTAAGAAAAACTCTCTTCCATCAGCTTCTAACTCTTCTACTTTGTTCATGCTTAACATTGGCATGTAAAATCCTGTTTTTGATGAGGTGGATGCTGAGGAAAGTTCCGCACCGAAAAACCCAGCAAGATAGAGCCTTTTTATCCAGAGTGGGGCCTCTTTAATCCATTTGGGAATTCTAAATTTTGTTTTGGTCTTGTTTCCAGTTGGTGTACCAAATCCAATCAGTTTCTTTGCAAATTCCTGCGAATAAACATGCAGTTCTGCCGTTGTTGATGTGAATTTTCTTCTTTTGATTTGATGTTCCCGTGTTCTCTCCCTAAGGTGCGTGTTGTAACCTAATTTTTCTACATCCAGTTTTATTTTTTCCAAATCCTTCCTTTTTCCAAAGAACATTGTCCGGTACTTTTTCCCGGAATAGGTAAGCGTTCCGTCGCCAGTGAGGTATCCTATGATTTTTGCATATATAGCAAGTTCGTTTTCATCCTCGCAACAGTATTCATATTCGATGCCCTCGAATGGATATGTTAAAACTGTGTCTCCCATGTTCATTTCGGTAGGCAGTTTTTTTCCTTGTGGCGTTATAAGCGGGTGGTCTGCAGTAACTGCCACTGTTCCCCCAAGCGTTTGGATTTTGTAAATTTTTCCTAAATGTTTTTTACTCATAAAATTTATTGCATTTTTATCCTCTTTTCCCGTCTTCAAGCTGACTTTTCCTTGCTTCAAAACGGTCCCATCTGTCTGAACAACAAATGAAAATTCTTCTTCAAATGATTCAATTGGCTTTGTATATCCCAGAGATGTTGTAATCTTTGTTCCAGGGAGAAGGCAGTTGATATCATATCCGACACCGCCGGGGCTTACTATTCCTTCTTCAGCATCGAATGCAGCGACTCCTCCGATAGGAAAACCGTATCCTTCATGGCCGTCAGGCATAAGCAAAGCATGTTTTATTATTCCCGGAAGACCTGCAATATTCCTGAGCTGCCCCATGGTCCTGTCCTTTCCCATACCCTCGATAAGTTTGTCATTTGCAAAAATATAAGCAGGGACTTTCATGTCCCCCTCTTTTTCCATCTTCCATGTTGCTTTCCCTACTTTCTCCATAACCATCACCCTCTCAGCATTTTTATAATTTTTCCAAGATTTTCAGCAAGATAATCTATTTCTTCCGTACTATTGTAAATATAAGCGCCTGCCCTGTTAGTTCCGCCGGGCATTCCTATTCTCAAATGCAAAGGCATCGCACAATGATGTCCTGTCCTTATTGCAATTCCTTCTTCATCAAGCAGAGCAGCAATATCATGCGGATGAATTCCCTCGATTTCAAATGCAAGGACTCCTGCTCTCTTATCAGCATTTTTTGGTCCGAAGAATCTTACTCCATCCATCTCTCCGACTGTCTTAAGCAGTTTGTCAGCAAGCTCCTCCTCGTGTTTCCTGATATTCTCCATTCCAATATCATTAAGATAATCAATTGCAGCTCCAAGTCCGACAGCTTCACCGACAGGCGGAGTTCCTGCCTCGAATTTGTAGGGCAGTTCATTCCAGACGGCAGTCTCCTTATCCACTTTCTTAATCATCTCGCTTCCATAGAGAAAAGGATCCATTTCCTCAAGCAGTTTTTCCCTGCCATAAAGAACACCGATGCCGAAAGGGGCAAGCATCTTATGTCCTGAGAATGCAAGGAAATCACAATCAATATCTTTAACATCAGTAGGCATTCCAGGAACAGACTGCGCCCCGTCAACAACACTGACTGCCCCCTCATCTTTCGCAATTTTACATAGTTTTTTCACTTCGTTAACAGTTCCCAGAACATTCGAAACAGCACTGAAGGCAAATAATTTAGCTCCTTTTATCTTGTCAAGTTCATCTTCTTTCAACTTGCCGTCCCCATCGATATCGATTATTTCAAATTCCGCCTTCTTCATTTTTGCAAGCTGCTGCCATGGAACAAAATTGCTGTGGTGCTCCATTATCGTCGTAACAATCTTGTCTCCTTCCTTGATGAATTTCCCATATCCTCTCATAATAAGATTGAGCGATTCAGTCGTATTTCTGGTAAATATTATCTCCTTTTTCTTAGAATTAACAAATTTAGCAGTCTTCTCTCTTGCACCTTCATATTCTGCAGTAGCCTCCTCAGCAAGCGTATGAATGCTGCGTGCAACATTCGCATTCTTGCTCTCCTCGAATCTCTTAACCGCTTCCGTAACCTGTCTCGGCCTCTGTGAGGTTGCAGTAGAATCAAGGTAAACGAGTTTCTTGCCTTTGATTTTCCTCTCGAATATCGGAAAATCCCCTCTTATCCTCTCAACATCAATCATCGGTAAACTAGAGGGACGCAATCCTTTTTAATCTCACCTTCAAATCACTATCATGGGGTTTTTCAGAGAATTCCTGCGCCTGACAAGATTCGAACATGCGGTTATGCTTGCTTTTGCAGTTCTAATAGGTGAAACAGTAGCCCTTGGCTCTTTCCCTACAATCACAACAGCAATCATCCTCTCCTTACTTGTTCCCATATTCAGTGAAATGGCTTCATTTTCAATGAATGATTATTTTGATATAGAGACCGACAGGATAAACGACAGGAAAAGACCGCTAGTCACAGGAAAAATATCCCCGAAGTTTGCAATATATTTTGCATATTTCTCATTCATTCTCTCGACAGTACTGGCATTTTTCATAAACATGGCGGTATTCGGAATCGCACTGGCATTTAACATCCTTGCAATCCTGTATAACTGGAAGCTGAAAGACCTGCCTCTTTTGGGAAATATCTACATAGGTCTTAGCATGGCCATTCCGTTCATATTCGGAAATTTAGTGGTCCATCAGTGGCTGCTCCCGGCCAATATAGTACTCGCAATCCTTGCTTTTGTAGCAGGCGTCGGAAGAGAAATCATAAAATCAGTGCAGGACATGAAAGGGGATGTCAAAGGAAGGCGTTCAAAAACACTGCCCGTAATCATAGGGGAAAGGCCTTCCACACTGATCGCTGCCATCTTATACATCCTTTTCATCCCGCTGAGCTTTGCACCATTCTATTTCGGTCTTAGTATGAATGCTTACTCTCTCTTTGTTATTGCCGTAGCAGATGGAATCCTGGCAGGAATAATTGCATCCCTCCTTCAGAGTCCTTCAAAGCATACCTACAGAATTGCCCGGAATGCAACCCTTATCATCTTCTTCATCGGCATGATTGCGATTCTTTATGCATCATTATCCACCTAATAAAACTTCTTCATTTGCCGTACGTCTCTACGTTATATTTATAAAAGTTATCTCCGTTTTATCGTTGACCAGTTAATAATTCCCGAGGTGATATGTATGGCTGGCAAAATGACTAAAAGTAGTGGAAGATATGGAGAATGGGCATTTCTCTTAGGTGTTATTCTTGCCCTTATAGTAGGTTTGTTCTCTACACAACTCGGAACTTCAAGCGCCTATGTATTTGGCGTGCTTGTAATCCTGGGTGTCGTAGTAGGACTCTTGAATATTAAAGAAAAAGAGGTTAATTCGTTCTTGATAGCGACAATAGCCTTGCTCGCACTTCTGAACGTGCTGGATCCAATAAAGACAGCCCTTTCGCTTGTTCCTGAAGTAGGACCAATAGTAGCGGACTGGCTCTCAGGATTTTTGGGTGCTCTCGGTGCTTTCGTTGCTCCAGCAGCGCTTATAATCGCACTGAAGGCTATATACAATCTGGCAACCGAATAGAATCTCTTTTCTTTTTTATTTTTTATTAAGAATTGGCAATACGTGTGTGTTAGTGGGTTTTTTAAATATTTCGGGACATATAAATAATTAATGGGAGAGGACAAAAAAATGGCTAGTAGTACTGGTAAAGAGGCAACTAAAGCGGATAAACAATCCCAGGGCTCTCTCGCTCTAAAAGAAAAAGGAAGAAAAAAAGCAAGAACACCGCCCGGACCTCTTAGTTCGCCGCCGCCTTCAGTCGAAAGAAAGAAAGCAGAGCTGGCCAGCAAGTTGATGGAGCCCGAAGAACGAGACAAAGAAGACGAAGAACTTGATCAGATGCTGTCTACGCTTGATGAGGATGAAGCAAAAAATGCTGATAGGAGAAAAGCAATCAGAGAAAGATTTATAGCAAAATCGGAAGAAGGTCGTCAAAGCTTCGTAAAAAAGGTGTATAACCGTTTTTCTCCGCATTATGACCATTATATGGAAGAAACAGGACATTATCCAGCCATAAGAAGGCTTTTGAGAAAGGAAGTTAGTGTTCATACTTTCCACTTCCCTGCTCTTGATATAAGCGCGGGGACCGCAGTTCCTTTAGAATTTTTCCTAGGAGAAGTGAATAAAAAACACCTAATCGAAGAAAGTCCTATAAACTTTATAAAGCCGGATTACAAAGGACCTCTCATTTATGTTAATGATCTTGCGGATAAGATGATTGTACAAGCGGAAGTCCGACTGGAAATGCTTAAAAAGAACTTAGAGACAGAAGCCGAAAATCTTGGTCTTTCGGCACCCCCTCTTTTCGCGGATTTCTCAAACGGAAATCCTATGGTATACAAGAATTATTCCTTCAGGAATCTTCATAGCTCATTAAAGAGAAGATTTGGAACAATAATAGTTTCCCAGACATTCCACATCGTAGGCTACAAAGACAAGGAAAATCTTGCAAGGGCGATAAACTGGGCTCTTGCTCCAGGCGGCAGAGTCATACTCCTGGAGGAATTCGATTGGAAAGCCAGCCCAAAGCTCACAAAACAAGCACCTCCATCGGTCATCAGAGTCGTTGGGGCAATAGCTTCACCAATAAAAACCAAAAAAGAATTAATCATGTTATTCAAGGATTCTGACGGAGTGCCGTATGATATGGTCGCAAGGTCAATAGAACGTATAGACAGGGAAGATCCTGGCCATGAAATGACAATAACCATTCTTCAGAAGCCCAGTCCTGGTAATCCGACAATACCTCTCTGGTTTTAGAATGGGTTGTAATCCTCAGGAAGTTTATAATAATCCAGTGCAAGATAGGTTGTTGTTTTTGAAACCACATCGTTCTTCTGTATCTCTCTCAATACTGTTGCAAGTTCATCTTTGTTTTTGACCCTTACAATGGCCAGGGCATCCGATGTTCCTGTAATTAGTATGAAAGAGCTGATCTGCGGGATTTTCGACACTGGTTTCAGTATTTTTTCCCAGTCTGTTTTCATCCTTACCTTTATGAAGACAAGCGCCATTACGTCTATACCTGTTTTTTCGTAGTTGACGACGGACTTGTATTTCTTGATAACCCCGCCTTTTTCCAGTTTTTTGATTCTCTGGAGCAGGGTATTTGGGTGAATCCTTAACGTACGCGCAAGCTCTTTGCTTGGTATCTTTGAATTCTCATTCAGAAAATGAAGTATCTTCCTGTCAGTCTCATCAATTTTAACCATATTTCCCACCCTATTTCTTGTTCTCCACCACATTAATTATTGCATATTACAGTTTATATATGTTTGTTTTCATAGGAAAAGGCCTATTTTTTGTCGTTTTCTACAATTATTCCAATTCCAACCAGAATTCGACTACACCACTGCTTCCTTTGTATGTGGAAAGGTTTGCAGGTATCCTTATCTCATAATCATACTGCGCACTCGTATTTAATTCAGTAACAAATGCAACGTCCTGATTTAGTGTGGTATTGTACTGGGGCCCTCCCTGTGACGCATCCCATGCTATTCCTGTATCAAATATGCTATTCTGCGTTGTTGAATTGGCCTGCGGAACAAAAGGAACAAAGTGCTGGTATAATGTCATGTTTGTAGTTCTTTTAGGATTGCTTCCATCTGTGCTGTAAAGCACGTTTATATTGTCAGGTTCTGCACTGTATCCAAGAACAGTGTCCAATTCAGTAAAGTCATTTGTTGAAGGCGCTCCCGCAGTATTTCTTCCCAATGCCGTAAGATTTATCCAGTTTATTGATGCATTTCCGTTTATAGCATAAATCTTTCCTTTCTGCCCGTTCCACGACCAGTTGTAGAATATATCTGCCTGATTCGGCGCAAGTATCAATGAACCATTGTTAATGTCTCCGTAGAAGTAATGCCATACTTCAGTGCATCTGAACGTGCATCCAGCATGCCCGCTTTCATTCCACATATTCCAGTAATTGCATCTGTCAAGTGTTCCTGTATTGGTCGCATTTGAGTTGTTTATATCCATCATATCATTGAAGCAGACATAATTATTGTTGAGCGTATTCGAGACAGTGTTGGTTCTGAGCTGAACTCCATACACAGTGTTATTCGTTATGTTATTTCCGCTCAGGACATTATTCGATGAAGAGAACACATGGAATCCGTATAAATTGCCGTATATGATATTGCCGGTGAAATTGTTCCTGTCCGAACCTCCTGCAACCCCGAATCCGAACTGTGCATTGTCATATGCCCTGTTCGAGATGAAATCATTGTCGTCCGCATTCGTATCAACCCTAATGCCGTGGTTGCCGTTGTCGTATGCGCTATTGTTTATCAGAGAATTGTTGTATGAATTCGTATGAATCCTGAATCCGTGCTGAAGGTTGAAATAGGCGCTGTTGTTGACTAATCTGTTATAATCGGAATTGGTATCCACTCTGAAGCCGTGTATTGTGTTGTTGTAGGCATTGTTGCCGGTAAGGTTGTTGTAATCCGCATCAGTATCGATTCTGAACCCGCATTCGGTGTTGTTCCTTCCGGTATTGTTCACAAGATTGTTCATGTCCGAGCTCGAATCTATCCTGAATCCGTGTATGGTATTCATATATGCGGTATTCAGCGTCAGGTTGTTGTAATCAGCAGTTGCAAGGCGGATGCCGTGTTCATTATTACCGTATGCGGTGTTATTGTACAGAACGGAGTAATTCGAAAGCCTTACAAAGAATCCGCTTAATCCGTTGTCATATCCTCTGTTGTTTGTTAGATTATTGCGATAGGATGACTCATTGACTAGGAATCCATACTCTGTGTTGCCGTACGCCGTATTGTCTGTCAAATTGTTCCTGCTGCTGTTGTACACATAGAAGCCGGACCAGGTGTTATTGTAGCCGCTGTTGCCGCTCAAATCATTGTAGTTTGAGCTGAAATAAAGGACGAAACCGTGATTGGAGTTGTTGTAAGCGTCATTGCCGACAAGGTCATTGTAGTTCGAGTTTAATAGAAGGATGAATCCGCACCACACATTATCGTATGCAGTATTGTTTGTCAGGATATTGTTGTTTGAATCCGAAAACAGGCGGATTCCGTGCTGGCCATTGCCATATGCCGTATTGTCTGTCAGGCTATTGTTTGAGCTGGAATCCAGGAAAATGCCATGCCGGGTGTTGTTGTATGCAATGTTGTTTGTGAGGTTGTCATATGAACTGAATTCGATGTAGAAACCGGAAATGTTGTTGTCGTAGGCGCTATTACCCAGGAGCGTGTTGTTTGAACTGGCAGTGGTGATGAAACCATTCGCCAAATTGCCTTGGGCAGTGTTGTTGAGAAGAGCCGTAAGGTTGGTGTCCAGATCGAAACCGTCTTCATGGTTCATGAAGGCCCGGTTGAACTCAAGGGTGTTGTTGGCAGATCCTTCATCGAGGTCGAAACCGTCGTCGATATTCTGGTAGGCGCTGTTGTTTGTTATGTTGTTGTTATTGGATGCCTTGATATGGAAGCCGTTCTGGGTATTATTTAAGGCAGTGTTGTTTGTTATGCTGTTGCCAGAGGAATTCTGCAGGTATATGCCATTGAATGAGTTGTTATAGGCAGTATTATTCCTCACTGTATTGTTATGCGAATCAAACAGGTAAAGTCCATTTACTGAGTTGCTGTAGAGGTTGTTCTGGATTACCGTATTATTGTATGAAGGATCCAGATAGATGCCGTACTGGTTTTCATATGCATCGTTATCTTCCAGTCTGCTGGAATTGGATGAGCTGAGGGTTATTCCTGTTATGGAATTGTTGTATGCACGGTTTCCGGTAAGATTGTTGTAAGAGCTTATATTGATGTAGATGCCGCTATACGCATTATTGTATGCGCTGTTGTTTGTCAGGGCATTGTTCGAACTTACATTCAGAGCGAAGCCAGGTGCAGCATTATCGCGTGCAGTGTTGTCTTCCAGATTATTATAATTGCTCAACAGCAGGGCAAAACCGGGCGAGAACTGACTTCCGTATCCTGTATTATTGGTAAGATTATTGGAATGCGCGAATGCAAGCGAGAATCCGGGTGAAGTGGTGTTGTACGCGGTGTTAAGGGTTAAAGTGTTATTATGGCTTGAATCGACATAAAATCCGTTCTGCGTATTGTATGCGGTATTGTCCGTAAGGTTGTTGAAATTCGAATTCGAAAATAATGCGAAGCCGTCCTGAATGCCGTTGTATGCTGTATTGTTAATCAGCGTATTATTCATGGAATTCGTATCAAGACGGAAACCATAGTTATTGCTGTATGCGGTATTGTTTTCCAGCCGGTTGTCATTTGAGTTTTGTATGAAAAATCCGTTCAGTGAATTGAAATAAGCATAATTATTCCTCATTATCGTAAGGTTGGATGATGAAAGATGGAAACCCTGCTGGGAATTGTTGTATGCCCTGTTGCCGGTGAAATTATTGAACTGGCCTGAAGTTACGAGGAAGAAACCGCGCGAGCTGTTGGAGGCATTATTGCTTATGAAGGTGTTGTTGCCTGCATTGGACTGGAGGAAGAAGCCGAAAGTGTTATTGCGGACATTGTTGCTTACGAAACTGTTTGAACTGGTGTCTATCTGGAAACCGGAGCCGCCATTGTATGCTTCATTATCGATGACATTGTTGTAATCAGACTGGTTGAACAGATAGAAACCGCTGGCAGTGTTGTCATATACAGTGTTGTTGGTTATATTGCAGTTAGAGCTCAATTCAAAATAGAAGCCGAAATTGCTTCCGTAAACAGTATTATTCCTGAGGACTGTGCTGTTACTGGACCTGGTGATAAAGCCCACTGAAGGATTGTCATATGCACGATTGTTGGCCAGCATATTGTTTGGACCGGATTCGCTTACTACGAAACCGAGATTAGTGTTGTTGTACGCAGTGTTATTGATGATGTTATTGCCGGAGCCTTGCATAATTACGAAACCACCATCAGTATTGTTGTACGCAGTATTGTTGTTAACATTGTTGTTATTGCTCGATTCTACAAAAAGGAAACCGAACTGGGCATTGTAACGGGCGGTATTATTGGTGATATTATTGTCGTTGCTCTGTACAACTACAAGGCCGGTAATGGAATTATTGTACATGGTGTTGTTGAAGAAGGTACTGCCGTTGGACGCGAATACAAAAATTCCTCCAGTGTAATTCGAGATTCCAGGGCAGTTCTGCACGGTTACATTCGTCAGCGAGCCGTTGAGGAGAATGCCTGCAGAGCCCACGCTTGCGGTCCCATTATCTGTTATATTGTATCCGTTGCAGTCGAAAACCACGTTTGATGCAGCTATTTTCACACAAGTATAGTTTATCGGGTCCGGTGCAAGCGGAGATGCATTAATCGGTGCGCCCACTGCATTCATGTCCAGCTGATAGCTTCCGGACGAGTCAATTAGCTGGCATCCGCTTAAATTCCTGTTTGTAAGCGGAAGATAATCTGTCTGTCCGCCCCCGGGAATCGGATAAGGCGTTTCTCCTATTCCATCACCGTTTGCATCATATCCCGGATAATCGTAATAGTAGTTTCCTCCAATATCTTGGCCGCCTATGATGTTCGGACCAAGCTGCTGGGTGATATTCCAGCTGTTATTCATTACTGGATACGTTTTGTTGTCAAGATAAGGCGGATAAGTAAATCCAGAGGTTATATTGAACGTGCCATTAAGACAGGTTGAATTGAAGGTATAGTTCTGTCCTACTCCGTTCGACATCAATATCAGCGGACAGAATGCATGGCAGTCTCCCGGGTCCAGGTCGTTATAAAGCGCATTCTCAACATCAGAGCAGTTGCTCCAGCTGAATTCATCCTTATCGAAATAAATCGTTTCATACCTCTCCCCACCATCCGAAAGATTCGCAACGAACATCCCGAAGCTGTAACTGCCGTCAACCGCTTCATCATCAAGGATATAATCATCCTGATTGATCTCATTGCTCCAGTCCATTCTTCCATCATTTATAGAATACAGGAACCGGGTATAGTTGTACCATGGCTGTCCTGTGTAGTTCCGGCCGTTATATGTGACCGGGCTCATGGAACTGAAATAGTCGCTGAAAGAGCCGTTATTGTTGTCCGTTGCAGGTATCGTGGCATTGAATATGTTATTGTAAATCAGGTTCTTTTCAGAATGCTCCACTTCAATTCCGTATGATTTGACCGGACCGTATCTTACGTACGGCGGATAAGTAAGCCCTCCGGAAACATTCACGGTCGCATTGTAGCATGATTCATTCAAAGTATAATTGTTTCCTGCGCCGTTTGCAATGTAAAGCACGCAAGCAAAATAACATGGCGGACTGCTTCCAACCTGGGAAATCCACCAATTATCCGCATCAGAGCAGTTGTTGAACTCGTCATTTATTATTATTGTTGCATTCGTCCCGAAGCCGAACGGGCTCAGGTCGTTCAGAACTACAGAGAGATTGGTTGTGCCATCAAAGGCAGGGCATGCGGAAAGGCCGTAATTGTCTGAGTCAACTTCACAGGGCGAGCCACCAGTCACAAAAATGTCAGAAGGAACGAAGAAAGTCTTTTCCTGGTCGTTATCGAATATCTCGCCCGAATAATTAAGATACTGATTGGAGACGTAATAGCCGGTCAGCCAGCTTTCTATGGTATTATTGTAAATTGCAGTCCCATTCATCCTGTTTCCATGGATGCCGTATGTTGAGTTGATAATTCTGTTCTCGTAAATGCTGAAATTTCTTGCATTGTCGGTGTACATACCGTATATGCAGCCGGTTATGTTGTTGTGGTGAACCGAGCTGTCCGGGCCCCCTCCGAACCGCATTCCATAAGTGTAATTGAGGATATTGCAGTTCTTGACCTCTGATTCTGTCCAGTATACCTGCATTAGAGTACCTGCTTCGTTTCCTATAACCGTGGTTCCGTTACAGTCGAGTGTTACATTGTATTCATTGATTTCTATGGCACTAGGCCAGTCGCTTGCATTAACGTAATATGTTCCCGGACAGAGTGTATATACGCTGTTTGAATCATCCAGCCTCAATCCGTTATAGGGGGGTACGAGATATTTGTTGCTGTCGTTGCAGTCCTCTATCTGGCCTGAACATGCGCCCGGACTATAAGAGTAATTCGCCCCGTCGCCATCTCCATCAGCGCAGCCGGTCTCAAGTATTCCGTAATCGCTTGCAGGATTCATATTCGTAAGCGAGAGCCTGTTATTCGTAGTATCCGGAGTATTATTCAGCATCACCCATCCGCTTGAATTGTATTTCCACAGCTCAAACCATGTTTCATTATAACCAGGAAGCTCGGAATCCAGCCAGTGCCAGCTGATTTCTTCTATCGATGGAATCCCGGCAGCAGTGCTTATGTTTACGAATTTCCATGCAAAACTTATCCTTCCTGTCGGAAGACCCGAAGAATTCATCGTCCAGTTGATTGAATAGGCAGTTGCTGTTTCAACAGAATCATTCATGCTGAGAACAGTATAGTTCTGGAGCGTTCCTGACGGATTGGTGAAGCTGGTATTGCTCATGTTGAAAAAGAGAGGACTCGTGAAGGTGTTGTTCACAAAAAGGTCATAATTATTGTCATAAAGCTTCGAATTACTGAGAAGGGTGTTATTCGAGCTGTCTATAAGGACTCCATATAAGTTTCCGTAAGCAATGCCTTCCTTTATGGTATTGTATGAAGTGGCATTTCCCGTGACCATGAACCCTGCGAGGGCATTGTTGTACGCCGTGTTGTTGGTAAGATTGTTGTAGCTTGAGTTGCTGTCAATCCAGTATCCCTCCTGTATGTTGTTCCACACATTGTTTCCGATAAGGGTGCAGTTGTGGCTGTTTTCTATCCTGAAGCCGCGCAGATTGTCATATGCGGTATTGTTGATGCATGTGGCGTTGACAGAACCGCGGATCCTGAACCCTGCAACAGTGTTTACAACCGAGTATGCGGTATTGTTTATGAGGATGTTATGGTCGGAGTTTGTATTCAGGTAAAAACCCTGGAGAATATTCTCATATACAACATTGTCCCTGAAAATATTGTAGCTGCTGCCCTGCGTAAAGAATCCCTGCTGGCTGTTGTTGTAAGCAGTATTGTTGGTGAAATTACTGTATCCCCCTGTCTGTATGCGGAATCCGCGGCCGGTATTGTTATACGCTTCGTTGTCTTCCAGTATGGAATAGCCTGAAAGCGGATAAAGCAGAAATCCGTCCCCTCCATTTTCATAAGCGGTGCTGTTGTATATCTCATTCCGCTTGCTGTTGTTGAAAGCGAATCCCCCAGCAGTATTATCGTATGAAGTGCTGTTTGAAACAATGGTTTCATTACTATCGTATACATAAACCCCGTATGTATTGCCATGCGCAGTGTTATTCGTCAGGTTATTTTCGTTAGAGCCCGTCCCAAGATGGATTCCGATTCCTGAATTGTTATAAACTATACTATCTCTTATGGTATTATTTACGCTGTCCTCAATGCCTATTCCTTCTGCATTGTAATATGCCGTGTTATTCCTAAGAACATTGTAATCCGAGCTGGTGTAAATAAGGAATCCTTCGTGTGTGCTGTTATACGCATAATTGTCCGCCAGTGAATTGTCAACCGCCACATCAAGGAAGAACCCCCTGTCATTCAGGTACGCGCTATTGTTCCTTATGGTATGGTTCGAACACGATTGTAGGAAGAATCCTGCCTCAATATTGTCATATGCGGTATTATTCGTAAGGTTGTTATGCACGTCGGAATAAAAATGGAAACCATGCTGGGAATTATTGTATGCCCTGTTTCTCTCAAGAACGTTGTAGTCGGAACCTGCCTTGATGTCAAAACCGTCATTGTTGTTGTTGCGGGCGGTATTATTGATTATGGTATTATTCTTAGAACCATCAAAGTGGAAGCCGTCCTGTGAATTGTAGTGGGCGGTATTGTTCCTGAAATTGTTATAGTGGGAATCGAATGCAGCAAGGAAGCCATTGGTATTTCCGTACGCAGTATTATTGGCAATCGTGTTATTGCTTGAATTATAGCCTATTGCAAATCCGCTCAGCGCATTATATGCAGTGCTGTCAGCTATCGTATTGTTTTCCGAGTAAAGATAAATATAGAAACCGTTACTCGTGGCATTGTATGCAGTGCAGTTGCGGATGGTATTGTTCGAGCCTCTCGTTATGTGGAAGCCATAGGATACGTTATATGCAGTGCTGTTCTCCACAAGACTTTCAGTGGAATCATACACATAGATACCATTCGTATAATTAGTTACTGCCGGGCAGTTCCTTATTGTTACATTAGATACCGAGCCGTTGACCAGTATGCCGTAGGTAGTGGAGCTTGCGGCAGTTCCGTTATCCGTTATATTATATCCATTGCAGTCGAAAAGGACATCTGAAGCCGCTATTTTCACGCAGGCATAATGATAAAGCGGGGATGCATTATTCGGTGCGCCAACATAGCTCTGGTCTTGCATATAACTGCCTGGGGATGTTATCACAGGACAGTTCGTAACATTGCCTTGTAAAATTCCGTAGTCGGATGCAGGATTCATATCTTTCAGCTGGAGCGTATTTGCAGCTATGTCGGGGGTGTTATTCAGCATCGTCCAGTTATCCGTTGAATTCCATTTCCACAGTTCAAACAGGTTCTCATTGTAGCCGGGCAGTTCCGAATCCAGCCAGTGCCAGCTAATGGATTCTATCAATACGTTTCCTGCCTGAGTCGTTATGTTTACCCATTTTTCCCTGAAGGAGATTCTGTCTGGTGGAAGTCCGGAAGAATTGCTCGTCCAGTTTATGGTGTACCTGCTTGAAGAGGCCACTGAATCATTGAAGCTCAAAACAGTATAGTTCTCAAGTGTTCCCGAGGGGTTCCTGAATGTCATCCTGCTGATGTTTACTATTACTGCTGTTCCTCCAGTATTGCGCACGTCAAGGTCATATCCGTTATTGTAAACAGTATCATTGTAGAATTCCATCTCGCTTGAATTATAGATGTATATTCCAGTTGCCGAATTATAGACGGTATTGTTCCTGAACGTATGATTGTCGATATTCCCGAGGTATATCCCCGTATTATGCCCGTATGCGGTATTATTGGTCACATTGTTTTGTGTGCAGGCGCCAATCATGAAAATACCCTGGGTGCTGCTGCTTACTTCGTTGTTGCTTATAGTTGAGTTCGCCATGACAGCAGTTCCGATAGCAGCCGTTGCCAGGGTTATGTTGTTATTGTCTATAGTGACATTGTAGCACCAGTCGCACCTTACGCCTATCTGCCCGGGGTCGGTTACATTGTTATCGCGTATCTGCGTGTTAGTATTATTCGGAGCATTTACACCATCGCGTGAGGGATAGCTGACAGAATTGCCGATAATCCAGCTTCCTATTGATATGTAATTGTCTATTGAGTCATCTCCATTGTAATTTGCGGTATTGAATGAAATATTCGCGTAATTCGAACCAACTCCCTCTATTCCATCAAGTCCATTTCCGTTAACATCATTGCCCGCGATGGTTGTATAATTGGTGTAATGGTATGAAATTCCGTATTCACTGTTGTTCGATATATTATTCCCTATGAATATGTTGTTTGCAGAGTTGTTAAGGTAGGTTCCGTTCGTATTATTGTAAATCGTGTTATTCTCAAAAGTGCTGTTTGAAACAGGAACCAGATAGAGTCCATATGTATTGTTGTACACAGTATTGTTTACGACACGCAGGTCAGTGGATGAACCTATAAGATAGAATCCGTAAGTAGCATCGAAAATCCTGTTGTTGCTCATATTCGTTCCTGCAATATTCGCACTGCCTATTCCCAATATTGCGTCATCCATGCGGTTGTTTTCAATGGTCATATTCCTGCAGCCGTCGCACCTGACACCCAAGTCAACAGTGCTTATGTTGTTTCCTGAAATTATAGTGCCGGTGTTATTCGGAGAATCTATACCATCATTGGCAAATCCATCCAGAACCCCGGTTACAACACTATCGCTCAAATTGTTTCCTATTATCCAGCTTCCGATGGAAATGTAATGGAATATTGCATCATCCCCTCCATTTCGGAGAGTATTGTATGAAATATTCACGTAATCCGAATTCGTTCCGCTTATCGTATCTCCATTGTTTCCATACAGTTTGTTATCGTATATCTTCGTATAATTGCTGTACTGGTATCTTATTCCGTATCCGCTGTTGTTTGAGATATTGTTCTCATACAGGCTGTTGTTGGATGAATAATTCAGGTAAATACCTCCAATCGTATTATTCAGGACGGTATTGTTCCTGATTGTATTGTTGTGCGAATCTTCGAGATAAAGGCCAATCACCGAATTGTTGTACACATTATTCTCAATTATCGTATTATTGAATGAAGGGTCTACGTAGATCCCATACATATTCGAATAAGCAGTATTGTTTTTCAGAAGAGTATGATTGGAAGAATTCAAAAAGAATCCGGCGAATAGATTCGTGTATGCGGTATTGTTTATCAGCTCGTTATTGGAACTTTGATGCAGGTAGAAACCGTTTTCCGGGTTGTCGTAGGCCGTATTATTGTAGATTGTGTTGTTCGTGGACCTGGTAAGATAAAATCCTGAACGTGTGGTATTGTACGCCTGGTTATTTCTTATGGTGCTGTTGTGCGAATCTTCGAGATGAAGTCCGTCTTCCGAGTTGGTGTAAATGTTGTCTTCGACTATGGTATTGCTTGTGGGGTCCATGAACATCGCACGGACGGCGTTGTATATCCTGTTCCTCCGGAAAGCAGAATCTTTGGAATGGATATAGCGTATTCCTTCTTCATAATTCTTTATTGTACAGTCTCTGACAGTTACGTTCTCCCGGTTCTCTATGTTGACTCCAAATCCTGTTCCGTCTCCGGTTATTGTGTGGCCTGCGCAGTTCAGTTCAACATCATCTGCAACTATATTTATGCAGGTACCGGAAGAAGTCAGATTTTTTGTAAGGACGGTATCAGTGCTTATATCTTCACAACCCACCGAACCAGTAGTATATTCAATCTCAAGCAGGCTGCCATCGGTTCCCAGGCTTACGGCCCAGTCATCCCATGTCCTGTACTCCCCGTTCTCAGCATCCGAGCTGTTCACCAGTATCCCTATGTAATTTCCGGGAACATAGTCAGGACCGTCTATAAAGTGTTGAATCAATGGAGATATATCTGTTGAATTATACCTCCCGTCGTCCACCCACTGGTCTATGATGGATTGTGTGGCCATAATTCCAGGGACATACTCCCGTTGATCGGCCCGAGTATATAAATAACCGTAATTATTGACCGAGCCTCCATCAGAATCCTCAACATAATAAGTTACGTTAAACTCACCAGACGAGTAAGGGCCGGATTTCATGCTGATGTAAGAATCCGTGATTGTGGAGCCGGGCGTCACATTTATCCGAAACGAGAATGCTGATTTGGCATCGATGAAAAGGCGTTTGCCGACGCTGTCAACATTGGAGTATAATGGATGGCCGGATACCAGGTTAATTCCATAAATCAGGGTATCTCTTCGGTTCTCTTCAATTACCATCTCCGCATAACACGGGTCATCAGGAGTCAGTGTAAAAGTATAAATCTCCCCAGGAGTAATATCCATTACCTTGATCCATTTTCCAGAACATTCCTGCTCAGTGAAGTTCCATTTGGCACATTTGTACAACTCGCTTCCGTTTGCCTTTACAGCAACCTCTGCATCTGTAAAGTTAAGCGCAGTCGGGTCTATTGCATATACCTGGCATACATCTGTTCCAAAAGGAGTCTTTGAAGAATCAACATTTTCAAGCCCCAGTCTTCCATCAAATTCAGGACCGATTTCAATATCCCTGAAAGTAATGTTCAGCACAGGGAAGACAGGGATACTGTCCCCGGGCTTCACTGTTTTTCTGGGAGTGACCAGAACCATATCGTATCTTCCTTCTGCAATCTCAGGTTTTTCAGATGAATTGAATGAGAAGCTTTTTCCGTTCCTTATAAGTGTTATCTTTGAATCATATCTCTTTTCAGAGGAATCAAAAACGTTTATTGAAACGCTTTTGTTTTTTCCTTCCCATGGAGTAATTAATTCGGAGGTGATATTTTCAGGAATGGCCCCTGTTTTTTCCTCTAATTTAATTCCGCATGCAGGCGAAGTAAGATAATCTTTGCTCTCATCAACAGATACTATTACCCTTATTCCCTCTCCCACTGCTTTATTTACCGCTTCAGCAACCGGGTCATAATAGCAGTCAGACTCAAATCTTCCCCCTCCAAAGGCCATGAAAATAACATCTGCATTCTGCTCCATGCAATATTCAATTCCGTCAATTACATCAGAAGAATAACCCACTCCGGTTGAATCAAGGACTTTAACCGAAATAATTTCTGCATTCGGCGCAACCGAGCGTATATATGCTACCATCCGCGTTCCATGCCCGTTGTCATCTGATTCATAAATTCCGGTATCGAGCAGACATACGGAAAGATTTTCTTCCGTAATCTGTTCTCCCTTTTCAACAGGATAAGCTGTTACCGGCAAATCAACATAGATTCTTTCAGCACCTTCCCTGATTATTTTTCCAAGCTCTCTCTTGTCTATCTCCACTGCTTCAAAGCCGTCTTCTGATTTTACCAGGATTTTCAAAGTTTCATTTCTGGATAATATTTCGAATGCCTCTTTTGTTATCTCAGCTTCGTGTCCTTCGGAAGATACAATGATGAAGCGATCTCCTCTATGAATTACTTCATAATCCTCCTGGAAAACTTCCATGGTCACATTGATTACTTTTATTCTCTGCACTGTCTCGTTAGTAAGATTCATGTATTCGTCTATGTCAATAAATTCCTGAAATTCTGTTTCATTGGTCTGGTTCGTTATATTCAGAAATTCATCAACGTCAACAAATGTTCCATTCGTATCATTGTCAGGAGATAGGCCTGCAACTAACAGTGTAAGTAGGAATATGGGTACCCCTATCAAAACGGGGGCTGTGTTTACTTCTAACCTATGGCCCTCCATAGGCTACACATCAAAAATGAGATTTATATAGATTCTGTTCGGTTGTGAATGTTGTTTAACTTTGGATTCTGTTACGGTGTCGCATAACTTTCAAGAAGGTGGAAGTCCTTAGAACGCACTACAACTAAACCAATAACACCTTCAATTTTTCATATTGTTCATCATAACATTATGAACATAAGCTCTTCTCAAG
>Ga0180433_10001034_pt1 | contig 47018 bp, 40 predicted proteins | sample SS_ome_8_FD_132980 | JGI IMG/M metagenome (GOLD analysis project Ga0180433, IMG submission 132980) | Hypersaline lake sediment archaeal communities from the Salton Sea, California, USA - SS_1_D_1 metaG | ecosystem: Environmental > Aquatic > Non-marine Saline and Alkaline > Hypersaline >...
CTCCTGCTCCTCCTCGCCCTCCACCTCCTGCTGCTGCGGCTCCGCTGCTGGTGCTGATGATTCTGCAGCAGAAGATTGTGTAATCTTCTGTAACATTGCTTTTGTGGTTTCCTCGACATCCCCAGCGCGTTCTTTAACATTATCGCTTGCTTCTTGATTTAATGTTTTTTTTTTAGCTTTAATATTATCATTAAATTGACTCACAGATTTTTTTTTTAATCTATCAATTTCAGCTTTTAAATTTATTATGCTTTTGTCGATATTTTTAGGACGAGGCGGCGGGGATTGTTTATATAAGGCTGTTAATTCACTTTTTTTTTTGTTTAAATTAGGGTCAAATAAGTTTTTGACAGAAGTTTTTAACTCTATCCATTTTCTTTTATTTAAAAATGTAAATTCGGTTAAACTCTTAATATAAGCAATTTTCTTATCATCAATAAATTTATTAGTCGTACATTTTGGCGTGCCATTTAAGATATTTCCAAAAATAAATCTAAATAATTCATTTTTACCTATACCCTCCCCCCTTTGATTTTCCATTTTATCTATTAAAAAACAAACTTTTAGACAAAGGTTTAAATAATTTGAAATTTTTTCTTTTTTCTGTTCCTCATTTTCTTTTAGTAATTTTGTTTTATCAGAAATTATTCGAGCAGAATTTGTTAATTCATCAAATAAACTATCTTTAAGCATTGATAATATAGAATAATTAGTTATACCTTGCTCTTTAGTAAATGTTCCACCTTTCATTCTTGGTATTGGAATAGCCCCACCCATTTTAAGTATTTTATTTTCTTTACTAGTGCCTCTAATTAAATTACCAGCCGTTTGGACAATAGTTGATGGGGGAAGAGTTGTTTTGAGATCTTGAATAGTTAATTTTTCATTTTTAGATAATTCTTTAAATTTTGGCAATAATGTTATTAATAGATCATCTTGATCTATATTTAACTTTTTAGCTAGGTCTTCCCAAGAATTAATTTCTGTGGTCTGTATTAGAGTAATAGCATGTGATATTATTGCCTGATCAGATGAATTTAATGCCAAATTTAAAGCTGGAGCAAAAGCATTACCCACATTATAAGCTTTAGCGATCGCTACATAACCAGGAGGTAGCTTTGCTGAAATAAATAAGTCTCTTGTATTTAATATTTTAGTTTTTTCACTATAATAATCATTTAATGTTTTAGAGGGAATGCAGGCCCCAGGTGCTGTAGCAATTTCAGCTTCTTTACTAACTTGTGATCTTGGTAAAATTAAAGTTCTTAAAAAGGTATTAAAATTTTGTGGTAATTTAATTTTAATTAAAATATTTTTAATTACTTCATTACTAATACTGTTAGGGATAACAATAATAATTCCACTAAATAATTTTTTATCAATAAAATTACCAAATAAATATTTTTTGTTAATATAAGTACTATCTATAAAATAACATTTATAATTTTCTTCTTTAATCGGAATACTTTGAAACTGCTCTAAAATATTCTCACTATTTTTATATTGAGAAAGTAAAGCTACACCTAAATTTGAGTATAATTGATATTTTAAATATTTTTCATCTAATAAAGGAGCAACACCATCATCCGCAGTTCTAAATTTACTAATTTTAGATTTTAAATATTTAATTACTTGAGAATCATTATCAAATGTTAATTCTAATTGACAAGTTCCAGTTTTATCAATAAATGCATAAGTAGAATTTATAAAATTAGTTAAATTTAATATATTATTTTCTGTAAGCTGATCATTGCAATGATCGCTTAATAAATCTGTACAAGATATATTAAAACCACCACCTGCGCCTCCGCGCGCACGGCCTGGGCCCCACCCTAATGCGCCGGGCACCTGCGACATTCTTTTGCCAATATAGTCTCCAACCGCTGTATTCAAGTTTTTTGCATTTCTCTCGAATGTTAATCTTTTATCTTGAAATACTCTAGTAGATTTTAATTCCTGCATAGCTTTAGGTGCCCAAGATAACTTAGTTTTTTTTTCAAATTGATAAAATGATAAAGTATCAATAAGTTCTTTATTAGTGGCATCTTTAAATAAATCTTTATTATCATTAAAAGAGTCTGGTAATTCAATCATTTCATTTAGGGGTAATATACTAATTGGATTATTAAATATAGTAGGATCATTTGTTTTCGGTATATTAACAATTAAATCATTCAAAAGTTTATAAGCTAGACTTTTACTTTTTTGTAAATTTTCAAATAATATTTTCGTAAATGCTGTTTGCTTAGCTTCAGTAGATTGTTCAGAATCAACTGATTGTGTAGAATTATCTGTATCATTATCTGTAACAACACTTGAATTATCATATGTTGAATTGCCTCGTGGTGTTATCAGCGTAGAACCAACGCTGCTATCTAGTCTTGATGGTGCATCTGATGGTGCATCTGATGGTGCATCTGATTGTGTTGGCCAAATAAGCGACGCCCGTTGCTGCTGTGTTGATGGTGCATCTGATGGTGCATCTGATGGTGCATCTGATGATGCATCTGATTGTGTTGGCCAAATAAGCGACGCCCGTTGCTGCTGTGTTGATGGTGCTTCTGATTGGGTCTCGTACACGTCCGCGATTCGCCTGCTGGGCTGCGCGGCCGAGCTGCTCCCGCTCGGTGGGGGCCGCCTCGCCCATCCCGTCGCCCGCCGTGCCATTGCCCTCGCCGCCGCCGCCGCCCTTGCCGCCGTTGATACCACCGGCTGCTGCTGTGTTGATGGTGTTTCGATTCCCGCCGATCCCCACCCAGATGGCTTGTGGACGACTGATGCTGATGATGGTGACGGAGGAGCGGCGGACGAGGAGGGCGGGGGCGTACCCCCATCCATTATAGGATTTAAATTTTTAAGATATTTTTTTTTAGGTGTTTTATTGAAAATATTAGAATTTTTATTTTGTCGTATGGTATAAGGTGCACATTTTTTTGGTTTATTAAATTTTTTATAGCTTTGATTATTAGTTTTAAATATTTTAGATATTTTATTTCTAGTTAATTTCATTTGTATATAAATAAAACTATATTTTTTCTTTATTTACTTATATTAATGGCAAAAGATTCTTTTTGTAGTAGTATAACTGCCCCAATTAATATTTCACATGATACTAAAATATGTGAATCAACTTGTAAATTTTTACCATTATATAAGAATGAAAAAATAGTTTGTAAAAATATGAATACTTATATATCAGTGCAATTTGAAGGTGGAACAGATACTAAATGTAAATTTAATGATGAAACTTATATAGTAAGTGAATTAAGAATATTTAATAAATCAATTCATACATATTTAAAAAAATATTATGATGGAGAGATATTAATAATTCATAAAAATTCAGCTAAACCTACAGAAATATTAGTAATATCTGTTCCAATAATAATTTCTTCAGTAAACACGGCGGGAACAGCAATGTTAGAAGCTTTAATACAATCTACTTATACACAAGCACCTTCAGATAGTTTATCTTTATCTAATTCAACTGGTAGTGAAAAAGTTTCAGCACCTTTTGTGCCTAATATTAAATTTGATATTAATAATTTAATTCCAATAACACCATATTATTTTTATAAAGGAGTTTTTGGATTTCAGACTTCTTTAGGAGGATGTGGAAATCCTTCAAATATTTTAGTTTATTCACCTTCTCAAGGCTATGTATCTATTGATACAGAAATAAATTCAACTTTTCAAACTTTACTAAATCCTCCATCCTTAAATGAATATCCAATAAGTAAAGGACCTATATTATATTATAATTCAAAAGGGCATCTACATGAAAATGAAGATATATATATAGACTGTCAGCCGGTAAATAGTTCTACAGATAAAGTATATGTTCCTTTAAATGATGATATGAAAGATGCAACTGAATTAGTTAAAGAATTAGAAAAATTGAGTCAGGGACCTTTAGCTGGTGGAATAATTGGAATACTTATAATGTTAAGTTTATATTTTGTGATAGATAATTCATTGAAAATATTTAAAGGATTTAAAGCAGGTAATTTGTCGGTTAGAGCTATTAATTCATAAAATCTATATGATATATATAAATTATGTTAAATATAAATGATATATATTTTAAATTTGAATTATCATATATATTAGTTCCAATTTTAGGAATATTATATATATATTATCCGATAGTTCGTCCCTATTTGATTTATGCATTAATATATATTGCATTAATAGGAACATATAATACAATATTAATAAAAAAAGAAATGTTAAAAAGAAAATATGGAAAATATCAATATTGGCTTGCAATAATATTTCATTTAGTATTATTATTAAGTTTAATAGAATTTAAAAAATTTGGTTATCCAAATATAGGTAGTTTAATAATTATGATAATAGGAATTTTAATATTAAAATATTTACCATATTGGCCATATTATTTGTCTAGAGAATTTATGATAATTTCGTATATAATTCTATATATAATTTTAAGTATAATTTATTATTTAATAAAATAATTAATAATAAGATGAGTATTGAAATTTCTGTATCTCATCAATTAAAAGAAGGAACCAAAACGATCGCAGATAAATATATTGGTTGTAACCATATAATTGATATTTTTTCAAAAAGTAATTTAGAAGGTAAATTTGTTCCTAATATTACAGTTTTTAATAATAAAATAGAACACGGATGTAGTATTACAATGTCAAAAGATTATAATAGTAAAGATAGAATTAGAGAGATTTGGAATATAATAAAAAAAAGTTTACCAAATGAAGATGAATATACATGTTCTCATATTAAAATTGATGGAATTTTTCAAGGTTGTATTTTTAATTATTTGCAAAAAGATAATTGTCCACATAGTAATAATTTTAAATTAAAATAGTAATAATATTTTAAATTTAAAATATTATTTTTAACTTAATTCATATGATTCATTAACATTATGAGCATTATGTTGTTTATTAGTTACAGGTTGAAAAGAAAATTGTTCATTACTTTCAATTACAGGAGGTGCCATTTGATTAACCATATCAACTTCAAGCTCAACAGATTCATTATTGGCATTATATTGTGTTAAATTATTATTATTAGCAATTTCGTTATAATTTAACATATTATTAAACTTATTATTTTCATTTAAAGCAAAAGAATTTATTTGTTTTTTTGATCTATCAATAAGGATAAATACAGCAATAATTGCTAAAATACTTATAATTGGATTAACATAAAAGAATAATGATATGACTAAAATAATTAAAATTGCTTGAAAGATTCCATTATTGACTAAAGAAAGTAAATGAGTAGGAGTATGAATATCAAAAATTATATAAATAATTAAAATAACAACTAACAAAGATTCATGGGCTTTAGTAGATTTTATAAAATCTTTATATATATTCATATAATGTATATTTATATTTTTATTAGTTAAAATTGAAATAAATAGATAAAATAAAATTAAATAATTATTAATGAAAAATAATTATCTTGGCCAAAAAGGATATTCAATTTATAAAAAGAATTTATCTATTGAAGAACAAAATAATATAAGACGAGATTTATTAGTTCAGCCGATAATACCTAAATCTCCAATAAAACCAGAAGCTTTTCCAATATATCTTGAATCACCAGAAAAAATATATGTTCCTAGATATTATGGTATATTAAAATATGGTATACCAGAAATTAAAATTGGTGGGGGTAATAATATTAATTTAAATTTTAAAGGTTCATTAAGGGATTATCAAGTTAATATTGTAAATACATTTATTGATTATGTAACTAAATCATCTGATAAAGGCGGTGGATTAATAGATCTTCCATGTGGTCGTGGAAAAACTGTAATTGCAATAATGATATTAACATTATTAAAAAAAAAGACATTAATTATAGTTCATAAAGAATTTCTTTTAAATCAGTGGGTTGAAAGAATAAAGGAATTTTGTCCTGATGCAAGAATTGGTTTAATACAAGGACAAATTATAGATATTGAAGAAAAAGATATAGTTATTGGTATGTTACAATCTTTATCTATGAAGGAATACCCACAAAATCAATTTAAAAGTTTTGGATTTACTATATTTGATGAATGTCATCATATAAGTTCAGAAACTTTTAGTAGAGCTATGCAAAAAATAGTTACACAATATTCTTTAGGATTAAGCGCAACTATGAATAGAAAAGATGGATTAACAAAAGTTTTTAAATTATTTTTAGGTGATATAATTTATAAAGAAAAACGTAAATCAGATGAGAATGTTTTGGTTAAAGCTATTTATTATAATACTACAGATAAAGAATTTAATGAAACAGATTATGATTTTAGAGGTAATCCTAAATATTCAACTATGATAACTAAGATTAGTGAATTTAATCATAGAACAGAATTTTTATTAACTATTATTACAGAAGAATTACGTTTAAATAAAGATCAACAAATATTATTTTTAGCACATCGTAAGAGTATGTTAACATATATATTTAAAGCTTTAGAATATAGAAATATAGCAACTGTTGGTTATTATGTTGGTGGGATGAAAGAAAAAGATTTAAAAGATAGTGAAACAAAACAAGTAATTTTAGCGACATATCAAATGGCAGAAGAAGGATTAGATATTAAAACATTGACAACATTATTTTTATCAAGTTCAAAGACAGATATAGTTCAAGCAGTAGGTAGAATTTTAAGAGTAAAACATAATAATCCTTTAATTATTGATATAGTAGATAGTCATGAAATTTTTCAAAATCAATTTGCTAAACGACGATCATATTATATTAAGAATAAATATAAAATAATTGCATCAGATAATAGTTTATATTTATCAAAAAATTACAAAATTAATTATGATCCTTCTATACAAATAACAAAAAAAAATACTGAAAAAAATAGTGTTTGTTTAATTTCATTAGATTAATCTCCACCAGAAAACTTTATTTTGGTGGGCATTTTGGATAAGATTTAATAGGAATAGGTTGAGCTAAAGCACCATAATTAGTAGGTGATTTTTCATTAATAGAATAACCTTGAGAATAAGGAATATTATTTAAAATCATACTAGTAGGAATTTGTTGAGAACTTCCAATAGGAGCAGAACCTAAAGGTAATAAAGATCCACCTTTTTGGTGTTTTTTAGATTTTTTATGTTTTTTAGATTTTTTATGTTTTTTATTTTTACGAGAGTGTTTTCTTTTTGTATGTTTAATACCTTTACCAGTTCTTTTAGATTTTTTTCTTATTGATTTTCTAAATTTGTATCCACCTGTTTGAAATTGATTATTTTGACTCATTGGTATATTAATTGCTGCACTTAGTGGTGTTAAATTATTTACGCCACTAGCTTGAACACTTTCCCAATTTGAATATCCACCGCAACCAGAACGTAATAACGCATTACTATTATTAGTTGGAACTCTACCATTCGCCGCAGGAATATTTACATAGGGATTTACTGGTAAAATTGTAGAATTTTTATTAAGAGGGGCAGGATTTAATTGAGGCATATATATATATATATTATTTTTTTAAAATACTAAAAAGTTCATTTTTAGAAATAATAATGTCGTTTGAAACTTCTACTGGAATCCATTTTTTAAATTTATTATAATATTTACATTTAATATTAATTTTTTTTTTAAGATCTACAAATTTGTCTTCACTAATATTTTGAAACTCATTATCTGAATCACTTTCTTCTAATAAATCTAAGTTTTTATTTTCTTTTATTTTTCTAAATAAATTATTTAAAAATACACTATTATTATATGAATTAATTAATAAAATATCATAAAAAATAATTTTATTATTATGTGTAATAAACATATTATAAATATCATTTTTAATATCTGCGGTAATTTGAAAAGTAGCTAAAATAGAATTATTAATATTATAAAAACTAATACCATATGGTATATTTAAATTATTTTTAATATATATTACTCCGCCTAAATTATAAATAATATTATATTTTTCTTCATCTAATTTTTTTAAATTATCAATTATTTTAGGTAAACCAATTATAATAGAATTTTTTGTTAAATATAACTGTTTAATATCATTATTAAATATATTAATTAATAAATTAAATTTTGTAGTATATGAAAAATCTTTAAAATTTGTTCCTTTGTAATATAGTATATCAGTTATACAAAAAAATTTATTAGATTTTTTAGGAATGTTAAATTCGTAACCTAAAAAAATAGTATTTTTATTAGCTAATTCTTCATTATAACTAGCAGTATAAGATTTAATACTTTCATATTGATTATATTTATTAAGAGTAATTGTTATACATAAATATTGTTCTTTATAATGTGTTAACCATAAAATAGATTTTATACCTTCAGGAATTAAAATATAATAATCAATTTTATCAAAAACTTTTTTATGTATAATTTTGTCATAAGAAAGTTCTAAATTTGGTAATTTTTCTAATAATATATTTTTTTCTTTATATAAAAGCATAATTTAACTATTAAATATATATATTTATATCTTTAACTATATTTATATACTATAATTATACTATATAAATATTTAGGAATTTGCTAAATTATTTAGAAAATTTTTAAGTTCTAATTTCATTGAATTATCATTTTTATTTTGATTAATTAAATTATTATCAGTATTAGAAGAATTTATTAATGGTAATGGTTGAATATTATTAATATTAGTAGTATTATCATTTGTATTATTAATATTATTATTTGTAATATTATTTATAGTATTAGTATTTGCAGTTTCAATAATATTAAATATTTCTTTATATGTTTTACTTGGTTTGTTAACAAAATCTTTTACTTTTGGAATAGTTAAATTATTTTGAAAAAAAAGAAAAATATTATGAATTAATATAATTATAATTATAGAAATTATAATCGAAAATATTATATTTCCAATCATATATAATTAATTTACATTTCTTAACAGCGATAAAAACGTATCAATAATTTCTATATTATAAAAATCCATTTCTTTAGGATTTACTATATTATGTTTATTAATTAAAAAATATAAATTATATAATATATATTTTGAATTATCTATTCTATATTCAATAATTAATTTAATTTGATCTAAGGGATTAATTAAATATTCATTTGTTAAAAATGATAATATTATATGATTATTACTAATATGCATTACTTGTTTATTTTTTTTCCAATAACTTTTATCTATTAATATAGAATAATTATTAATTTTAAGAGAGATTATAGGAAAATCTATTTGATTAATTTGATAAATTTCATCATTTTTAATGGTATAAATTAAATTATTAGTAATAATATAATTATTTTTATAATTATTATTTTTATATTTTTCAATATTTTTTATATTTAAATTATTAATATCTATATTTTCGATATACAATCGCATATAATATATAGAATAAAACTATTTAAACTTATTAGATAAAAGAATTTATTAAAATGCCTATCGTAATTATAGTTGAAAAAGAAAATATTAAAGAAATACAAATTGATAATATTTTAGAGTTATATAAAAAATGTAAATATAAAAAAATAGAAGGATTTAATGAAATAAATGAATGGAAAATAGATAATGAAAAAAAAATAAAATTATTTGGAAAAGTTACAGGTAAAAATACTTCAAAAAATTCTTATATATTTCCAAATATTTGTACTGTAATTTATGGAACTTGTGCATTAGTTTGTTTAAAAAATGATGAGTATATTGATTTATATATACGTGAGTGGGAGAAATTTAGAAAAGATGTAACTGATTTAAAAAATAATACTACATTAGAATTTGAAATTGAAGAAAAAAAAAAAAAAGAAGAAATTATATTTAATAATAAAATATCAAAAAATAATATTGATTCTGATGATGAAAAAGAAGATAAAGAAGATAAAGAAGATAAAGAAATAAATGATGATAATAATGATAATAATGATATTGATGATGATAATTATATAGATGATGATATAAGTTGCGATGAAGATAATTATAATAAAGAAATAAGTGATACAGAATTAGAAGATACAAATGAAATAAATGAAATCAATGATGATGAAAATTATTTTTCAGGTTCAGAATTATCAGCAGATATGTATATATATTCAAGTGATGAAGATTAATATTTATATTTTTAAAAGAATTGAAATGATATAAATATTTAAGAATATTAATAATATATGAGAACTATTAATAATCCTGATAATTTTAGATGTAATTTAAAAAATAAATTACATGAAAAAATAAAATTAATTTATGGAGAAGAAATTAAAATAAGTATAGCAACAAATTTAGAAAAAGGTATTTATAATATAACTTTAGATAATGCTACAAAAAAAAAGATTGTTAAAAAATGGGATAATAGTATTTTTGTAACATTATATTTAATAAAATATAAATCAATATTTAATAATATAACAAAAAGTTTAATAGAAAAAATAATAAATAAATCAATTAAACCACATATTATTGCAAGTATGAGTCATCAAGAACTTCAACCTGAAAAGTGGAGAGAATTATTAGAAGCAAAAAAAATTAAAGATGAAAATAGATATACACCTAAAATAGAAGCATCTACAAATGATTTTACTTGTAGAAAATGTAAATCAGATAGATGTTGGCATTATCAATTACAAACTAGAAGTGCTGATGAACCAATGACAACATATGTAACATGTTTAGATTGTAGTAATAAATGGAAATGTTAATTATAAAATTTCTAAATCTTCTAATGTCCAATATTCAGCATTTCCATTTGGTAATGGTCGTTGAATAATAAAAGGTATTTTTTTTTCTTTTAATTCCATTTCAGCTATTATATATGAATCAATAATATTCTCGCTAAGTTTGATTAATGGTGGAGCACCGTCATTTAATTGTTTAGTTCTTAAACCTAGAATTCTAGTTTTTTCATATTTAGTTAAAATAGGATTTGTTTTATGAAATAAATCAATTATATTTCCATGATCATCTTTTACTATTTTACTTAATGTTAAAATCTCAGAATAATTTTGAGCTAAATCTTCTTGATGATTATTAATAATATAGTTATTAGTTAATTCTTCATCAAATTTTTGTAAATAATTTTCATCTTCATCACTATCACTACTATCATTATTAATTAAACTACTATTATTAATAACTGGTGTATTTTGAGTATCATCATCGCTATTTTGTGAAATTTCTTCATCATCTTCACTTCCATTTTGACTTTCATTTTCAGATTCTTCGTCTATATCACTATTTGTTTTTGGTAGAGATTCTTCATCATCACTATTTACTTCCGCAAATTTCATCTAATATTATATTATAATTATACTTTAAATATTTCAATTTTATTATTAATTAATTTATATTTGTTCATCAATTTTCCATACAGTATTACAAACAGAACAAAGATAAATATATTTCATATTTGTATCATCATATCTTAAATAAATAACTTCTTGCCCACCGGTAGCAGCTTCTGTGCAACTTATATTTGGACATTTAATAGTTGTAGTTCTAGGAAGAGTAGGATCTAATTTTGTATAATTATTAATAATATGAGAATAACTTTGTTCTTTATGTTGAATTTGTGTTTTATTAACACAAATATTTTCTGAAGTAATTAATGAATCTTCATGACCACAATTTCTACAATAATAAATTAATTTATTACCGTTCTCTTCTGCTAATTTAATATAATACATATTATCACACTTTGCACAAAAATGCATGTTATATATAATTAGTAATTATTATTTATATTTCAATTTTTAAAAATAAATCTAATAATTCTTTATAATTAATCTTACATTCCATTTTGTATGTTGATACTGTAATAATTTCCTGAGTTGGATATTCTATAATTAAATTATTAATATTATTAATAATTTCTTTTTTATTATTGTTATAATATTCTTTCATATCATTATAAAATAATTTAAAAGTTGGATTAATTTTATTTTCAAATAATTGTTTATATAGAGAAAAATATAAATTTTTATAAGTAAGTATTTTATTATAATTATTAAAATCTTTATGTTTTGTAGTTATACCTGGTTCATTTGTTAAAGGTTCATTATTTAAAATAGAAACTAAAGTTAATAGTATTGATCTAAGAGTTTGACATGATGTCCATTGCTCTCCTTTCCACGTATTTAATATTGATAAACACACCTTACCATTTTTATATAAATTTGGATTAAATCTAGTAACTCCATCATTAGTATTAAATATAAGAGTTGGTGGTGTAAAAGGATAATTAGTAGAAAAATTAATTTCAAAAAAATAAAACCCATGTGCATATGGTGTATTAGTAGGTCCAATAATTAAAATATATCCTTTTAAAATATTATTTTCATCATGATTATAATATATTCTATTTTTTTTAAAATCATCTTTATTTATTATTACATCTTTAATATCTTTAACTATTCGTTTAACCGTATCTTCAGATATTATAATTTTTTCTTTATCCATATTTCTATATAAATAATAATCTTTATATAGAAATAATTTACAAATTAGCATGTTATAAGGTAATAAATAATTATAGATTTAATTTTTATTAACAAATATTATAAAAAATTGAGATAAAAATTTCTCAAAAGAATATATTAGATGGCTTTTAAAAATAATTTTTACAATGATTATTTATCAAAATATACTATAAATAAAGGTGATACATATAGTCATACAAGAATTGCAAATAAAGAATTAGGAATTATTGGAGGAACATTTATGTTAGAAGAAAATAAAGATTTATTTTATGAAAAATATTTACATCACGTATTTACTAAAGGTAATATGGAATATTTAACTGAAAAACAATTAATTGAAAATGGCCCATTATTAATAGATATCGATTTAAGATATAATTCAAATATTAATACTAGACAACATACATCTGATCATATCATAGATTTGTTAATGTTATATGCTAATAAAATAACTGAATTATTAGATATTCCTGATTCTACAAATATAGAAATTTTTGTTATGGAAAAAAATGATGTAAATATTTTAGATGATAAAACCAAAGATGGAATACATATTATTTTTGGTATTCAATTGCATAAAGCTTTACAAGTATTATTACGTGAAAAAGTATTAAAAGAATTAGCTAATATTTGGGATGATTTACAATATATTAATAGTATTGATGATGTTATTGATATAGGTATAACAAAAGGATTTGTAAATTGGCAATTATATGGTTCAAGAAAACCAGGAAATAAAGCATATTTATTAAAAAATATTTATATAGTTAAATATAATTTAGAAGATAATGATTGGACAATTGAAGAAAATAATATAACTCAATTCCGTGTTGAAAATGATTTTAATAAGTTATTAGCAAGAAATTCTAATTGGCCAAAATTTAATGATAGAGAGAAAGCAAAAGAAGAAATTAAAAAAGCATTTACTATATTTAATAGTAAAAAAACAATTAAACCAACAAAATTAATAGTAAATCGATCAAATAAATTTATTGGATTTGATTATTTAAGTATTAAAAATCAAGAAATATTAGATAAATATATTGAAGAATTATTTGAAAATATAAATAGTGTAGCTGATTATGAAATAAAAGAAACACATCAATTTGTAATGGTTTTACCAAAATCATATTATGAAAGTGGATCTTATAATAAGTGGATTAGAGTTGGTTGGGCATTAAAAAATACTGATATAAGACTATTTCTTACTTGGTTAAAATTTAGTTCACAATCAAGTGAATTTAATTGGGATGATGTATCAGAATTATATGAAATGTGGGAAAATTTTGATTACAATAATCCGGATGGATTAACAGCAAGATCTATTATGTTTTGGGCAAAAAACGATTCAAATGAATTATATAAACAGATTAGACAAGAAACTGTATCATATTTTATTGATGAAACTATTAAAACATCTACTGAATGGGATTTAGCTAATGTTTTATATCAAATATATAAAGATCAATTTGTTTGTGTTAGTATTAGAAATAATGTATGGTATGAGTTTGATAAACAAAGATGGAAAGAAATTGATAGTGGTAATACACTACGATTATTAATTTCTAAACGTATGCATGATATTTATGTTAAAAAAACTTATGAAACAATGGGTTCACTGCAAAGATTAGATCAAGTTGATCCTGAATATGAAATTAGTAAAAAACGAGTAAATAAATTATCAGAGTTATGTTTATTACTTAAAAAAACTAATTGGAAAAATAATATTATGCGAGAAGCAAGAGAATTATTTTATGATAAAGATTTTATTAATAAATTAGATAATAATCCATATTTACTGTGTTTTTCAAATTTTGTAATTGATTTTAAAAATAAAACATATAGAAAAGGTCAACCAGATGACTATATTTCCAAATGTACAAATATTGATTATATTAAAAAATTAAATCAGCAAGATCTTATTATTAAAAATCAAATAGAAAAATTTATGAAAGAAATATTTCCTAATGACGATTTACGTGAATATATGTGGCAACATTTAGCATCTTGTTTAATTGGAACTAATGAAAATCAAACTTTTAATATATATACAGGATCAGGATGTAACGGTAAATCAAAATTAGTAGAATTAATGACTAAAGGATTAGGTGAATATAAAGCTACAGTTCCAATTACTTTAATTACACAAAGTAGAAATAGTATTGGTAGCACCTCTTCAGAAGTAGTTCAATTAATGGGAGTAAGATATGCTGTTATGCAAGAACCTTCAAAAGGAGATAAAATTAATGAAGGAATTATGAAAGAAATTACTGGTGGAGATCCTTTACAGGGTAGAGCGTTATTTAAAGAAGCAGTAACATTTATTCCGCAATTTAAGTTAGTAGTTTGCACTAATACATTATTTGAAATTAAAAGTAATGATGATGGAACATGGCGACGAATTAGAGTTGCAGAATTTATGTCAAAATTTATGGAAAATCCTTATAATGATTTAGATAAATTTCCAAAAGAAAATTTTCCATATCAATTTTCGATTGATAAACGTATTGATGAAAAATTTACAGAATGGGCACCAGTATTAATGCATATGTTAGTTAATATAGCATTTGAAACTAAAGGTAATGTTAAAGATTGTAAAATTGTTATGGCAAGAAGTGATTCATATAGAGAAGGACAAGATTATTTAGCAGAATTTGCCAAGGAATGTATTGTTAAAGAAAATGGAGCTAAGATTAAAAAGACTGAGATTATGGAAGAATTTAGAACTTGGTATACTCATCATTATGGACGTGGTAATATTCCAAATACTAGAGAAATTACCGAATATATGGATAAACGATTTGGTAAATGTAATAAGGGAAAATGGTATAATGTTAAAATTAATTATGAAGAAGATGAAGAAGAAATAGAAGTAGATTATTAATTAACAAAATGAATAATAAGATTGTATGTTTTAATTAATCATACAATTATATATTTTTATTTATTAAATGTTTCTCTCTAGGCGCAATTCCTAAACTTTGTTGAATTTTTGAAAATAATTCACTAATAAAGATAACAACATGTTGTAAAATTAAAGGAAATATTAAATATAAAACTACTAAAACAACTGGTAAAAATTTTGTATAATTTTGATTTGGAAAAAAATTACTAATAAATAAATAAAAAATTAAAGTTTGATAATAAAAAAATATTAAATATAATTGTATTTCTCTTGCAAAATTAGTATTTTGTGCTTGATAAAAATTACTTCTAGTATTTTTTCTTATACTAGTAGTTAAATTATTTAATTTTTCTTCTAATTGAGAAAGTTCTTCTATTCTTGTAGCTAATAATTCTTTTAATCTTATTAAAGTAATTGTTTGTTCATTATATAATACAATTTCTTGTGTTGTTTTTTTTTGAACTTCAATATTATTTAAAATTATTTTTTGTATTTTGTCATTTAAAAGTTCTTGTTGTAAATTTTTAAAATTTTTTCAAATCCTATTATCTGTATTTGTAGGGCAATTTGTTTTAATAATTCTATAAAAAAATTCTTCTGCAGCCATAAGTTGTTGTTGAGCTTCAAATATTTGATTATTAATTTTAACTTGATTACGATCTCTATTTGCAGCCCTTGTTTGTTGAGTAGTTTGAAATTGTCTAATTGCAGCAGGAATATCACCAGTTAAACCAGCAGCATCTAAAGATGCTGACTGTGACGCTTTAATTATATCACTCATTTCAGGAGAATTAAATGTTTGATGAAAAGCCATTAATTGGTCATTATTCATAAAAGGTAAATTTCTAGGTGTAAACATATTATTATTTCTTCCCCTATTTAAACTAGAAGTAAGATTAGTTAAATTGCGACTTATTGTTTCTGATGATGCTGGTCCTTTTATTGCCTTAGATCCTAAAGGAGGTTGTAAATTTTTATCAGAATATATAGAAGGAGGTTCCGTTCCTTGAGTAAATTGAGATGGTATTGTAGTATTTTGAGTTATATTAGTGTAGTCAGGATTTCTTACAGGGCCGGCTGCTCCAATAGTATCTCCTATATTTTCATTGGCTATATTACTTGATGGTAAAGGTGATGACATAGTATATTAATATATATTCTTATAAAAAAATATATATTAAACGTTTATTGAGTTAAACTGGTTGCGGATTTTTTGGTTGACAACTACCTTTTAAATCTGTTCCTTTTCCATGTTGTTTCCAAACTTGATCTGGTGGACAATATGGTACACATTTTTTATACTCGTTGCTCCAAGTAGTATAAATAGTATCTCCTTTTTTAGGATTGGGTGGGTCACAACAAGAAGGTCCATCACAGACAAAACCTAAATCTTCTTCTAAAGCTTTTAATGCTGCCTCAGAATCTGCTTCTATACCATTTAGTGATACAGTAGATTTTTGTGAAGCTTTAACTTTGCTAGGATCCCAATCAACTTTATATTCAGAAAAATCCATATTATCTCTACTATTAATATCAATAATTTTTCCAATAATCATTATAATTCCAACTACTAAAATAACTCCACCTAATATATAAGCAATATTTTTAGTTAAAATACCTTTATTTGTTAAAATAGTAATAACTAATAATGGAACAGCAAAAAATATTATTAATTTCATTAACTCTGATTGAGCTCTATATCGATCTGTATAATATCGATTAATCTCAACCATTCTTAATTTATCATTATTATCTTGTTTAAGCGCCATATAACTATTTTCTGCATGTGTAACTTGATTTTGTAATATATCTGTTAATACCATTTGATTTACTAAATTATTGCTAACAGCTCTTAAATTATTACCTAAAGCTTGACCTTGCATACTAGCAGCATTAAGCATACTATTTTGTAATTCTGTTTGTTGAATTAATGCATTTTTAAATTGTTTAATTTGTTCTTGAGATAAATGTTCACCTTGTGTAGCTAAAATATTTCGAATATTATTAGCGGATACAGATATATCAGCTATACTGTTTTGTAAATTAACTTTAGCCTGTTCTTGTAAAGATGAATCAATAAAATTAGGGTTTTGAGAATTAGTATCTTGAATAGTAGCTACCATATTATATATATTAAAAATATTTTAATATATATTATTCAAGCTAGATTTATTTTTTAATTTTAATATTTCTAGAAAAATGAATAGCCGCTACTACAACTGTAATTGCTAAAATAGTCCAAATTATAAAATTATAATTGGTATTTATTAGATTAAAAAGTGAATCATTAATAGATTGATCAAGAGTTTTTTCTCTATCAAGAATATTACCTTTTTCTTTTACTTTTTTTTGTATATTTTCAAATTTATTTGTAATTTCATTAGTAATTATTTCTTGATTTATTAGATGTTTATATATATTTTGTTCTTTTTTTTCTAAACCCAGCATTAAACTATCAAACTGATTTAATAAAATTAATAATTCATCTTCTAATTTTTTAAGTTTAATTTGATCAGAATTAATTATTTTTTTAACATTACAATAATTGTTAGAATTTATTTCTTTATCTAAACGCCAATAAATATTACTTTGAAAATCATTCCAAGATATATTAGAATTTTTAATATTATGAGAAAGAGTGGGTGTTTCTGCATTAATAAGTAAATCGGTAATAGTGCTAGGACAAGTTTCATTATTTTGAATATTTGGAACTCTAATATTTAATTTATCATTCATTGGTTCTGGAGTAAATAAAGTAATTGGAGCTTGAACTTGTAATAAATTTTTTACATCATTTTTTTTAGAATTATAAGTCCAACAATTATTTTTATCTAATTCCCATGCTTGACATGTTTCTAAATTATTATAACAAATTCTTTCACATTGAGATTCGCTATCAACTTTAGTAACAGATATATTATTATTTATTTCATTATTAAAAGGAGATAAATTATTACTAGGAAATAAATTTTTATTAATAGTTCCTTTGGTTTTAATAAATTTAGCCTTTTCATTTTTAAAAGATGTTTGATTTAAACTATTTGAATATAATGAAAGATTATATAAATTTTTTTCACTATTAACATATTTATTATAATCAATATATCCTACTTCTCCTAATAAATTATTATTTATTGAATTTAATTTATATATTATTGTATAATTACCTGTTCCTTGACTAAAAGTGGTGGCAGGATCAACACTATTAATTAATTGTAATAAATCATAAATTCTCTTATCTTTAGATTTAATATCATATTGTGAAAGATCTGTATTTAAATTAATTTTAATACCAGTATTATTATAATTCATAATTCTCATTAGAGGTGATGGTGTAAAAGCTGGCATAAAATTAAATGCATTACTGCTATTCATAAAACCAGTTTTAGGTTTACCCGATTTATCTACAAATGAATCTAATACTAATTTAAAATATAAATCATCAGAATATAATACTATACCTTCTGTTCCAAGAAGATATTCAAGATTCGGTCCAGAATTACTAATTTTAGTAATTATTTTTTTATTTAGTTCAGGCTCAAATGGAAATAAAATTTCCTGATTAACCGGAATATTTGGTTTCCAAATTATTTCTGTTTTTTGATTTCCATTGCCATCTGGATATGTATAAATAAGTGAACCTGGACTTGCACCAGATGAACTAGATGTAAAACCTTGTATTTTTAATTCAGCTGGTACAAATGTAGGAGCTTGATTATTTTTATATATAGCATTTCTCCAAGGACCTCCTATTCGTGGGTTTTGTGGGTTTCCTGGACAATCCCCATCGCTTACTTTACATAATCCATGAGGGTTTGATGGGACACTGGGTTTTGGTATATCTCTGCTTAATGCTGCTGTAGCAGGATTTAAACCCATTATAAACTTTTCAGCTGATACAAATGCATCTTTATCAGCTTGAATTTCTAAATCATCACATTTGGGTATTTCATATAATGATTTTTTTGATGCAAAACACTGTCCTATAGTATTATTTTTTTGACCATCTTGTAAACCAATTAAATTATAACCCTTTTCAATTGCTTGCTGAATACATGCTTCTGGTGTCATATTATCGAATTGTGTATCTAAAACTCTATTAGGATCAGGAAAATCTTTATAACATCCTAAATATGTAGAAGATTTAAGTCCGCCTACTAAAAATGATTCTTTTTTTAAGTTTAATGTATTTTTTTTACCAGCTTTAGCAGCCCATTCATTAAGACTAGGTCCAATTATTTTAGTATTAGTTCTATTAGTTAAAAATCTAAGCCAAGGAAAATCACTTAGTGGACTATCTGAATTTTGGTTAAGTGCAGCATTTGCTTTATTTCTAAATATTTTAGAAGTTTCCATATCAATAAATTTTAAAGGAAATAACGATTGTTTATAAGCATCAATTTCATAAATATTTGCCACTGCATCATCAAAATTTGCTTCTTCCATAAAATCAATATTTAGAGTTTGATTTCCACATATTTGTGTTCCATCAATACATCCCCATTTTACCATGCCATCACCTCCTCCACTACCACCATGATGATGAATTAAATAATCTAAAAAATTTTCACCAGCTTCACTGTTCTGCCACTCTTTACTATTTACATCAGTTCCTACATAAATATAACCATTATATCCAACTGATAAAAAATTTGAGTTCATAAGAGTATCTGGTAATACATTTGTATATGATAAATTAAAATTATCTATACGTTTACTAGATAAAATTTTTTGGGGTTCCAAAGGTGTATTATGTATACCATAATAAAATAAATTATTATTATTTGGTATTTTTTGAGTAAATGTATTGGCTGCTGCATTACGAATAGAATTAGATAAAATTGGAGTAATACCTCCATTTTGTCTTAAAGGAATACCAATATATATTTCTTTTTTTTCTTTATCTACTATATTAGCTAATTCATATAAACTACTTTTAAATCCCCAATCATTTTTAGGTGCAGATAAAGGCGGCTGAGTATTATTAGATGGTGGGTTTCCAATTATACCATTTTCTAGAACTTGATATCTAGTTGATACACAAACAGGTGTTAAATTATTAAATATATCTTTGTATGGAATAGTAGTAAAAAATATATTTCGTCCAGAAAAATTTTTATCATTATTAATATCATTGACAACTGTAATTGCTTCTGTATTAATTCGTTTTGATAATGTATTAATAGTATTTTGTTTTTTTTTAATTTCTGTTATTAAATTATTTATTTTTATTTTATTATTTTCATTAATCATGTCTGTTTGTGGGGTATCCAAAGGATTAGTAATTATATCACTTAATATTTTATTATCTGTTGTCATATTATCAAAATTTTCAATATTAAATTGCATTACTTAATATTAGTAAATATTAAATCTTCTTAAAAAAACTTCTATTAATTATTAATATTGCAGAAACAAATATAATATATATAATTACAATAGGTATAGGAATTACATCTGGTCTAACAAAATTAATAACTATAATAATAATAGTAATAATACTTAAAATAATCCATACTAAATATTGTAAACTATTAACAGTATTTTCCATTTTTGAAGTTTTAACTGCTTGACTAAATGTTTCATTTTGAAATTCAATTTCATTTAGTCTTTTAACTTCTTTTTTCAAATTTTCTATTTTTTTAATTAATATATTATTTCTATTTAACAATAATTTGTTATCTAATTTATTTTCAGTATTGACTAAATTTTGATAATTATTATAAAGAGCATCAATCTCTCTTTCTAGATTTATAAGTTCATCTGGGCTTGTAATTAAATCTTCATATGTTCTTACATCTTGATTACTACCCAAATTATTTATAGGATATTTTAAAAGAAGTCCATTAAGTAATATATATATATCACCAGTATTAATATTCATATCCATATTAATAAATCTATCTATATCATACGAATCACTTTGTTTATAAAAATTTTCTAAATTTTCTGCTACTAAATTAAATATATGATTACTTGATTTTGTTCTATTAAATATTATATCATTTCCTGTAAAATCATTTTTTAATAATTTTGTTAATACTAATGTTGCTGAACGATCAGGTTTATATATATATTTTTCACAATTTCCCCATTGTTTTATAACTCTAGCAACATCATTACATTCATCAATATTTTTATTAATATTTATTTCTTCACCATAAACATCATTTATAATTTTACCATCTGATTCTTTAGTTGTTGTTGGACCTAAACCCCATTCAAATACTTCAGTATTATTACACATAGCATAAACTATTCCATCTTTAGCTTTACATTTTGGATATTGAGCAGCTTCTATATTTAATTTTGAATTTTTGGAACCATATTCTAGATGTGCAGAATATAAATTAACATATCCGGGTTTAATAGCCTCATTCTTATCATTTAATTGAGTTCCTACTAGTATTAATTGTTTATTACCACTATTAATGATATTATTGTATTTATTTTGCACTACCAATAAATTATTAAAATAAATTTTAGAATTAGATTTAATTACTTGAAAATTATTTTTAATAAAATCTAGATCATCATTTAAATAAAATAAATATAAACCATTTGGTTGAATTGTTTTACCACCTCTATCTAAAGCATATAAAATTTTATTTTTATTATCTAATGCTAAAGCCTGAAATTTAATATTAGCAAATATTGTATTATTTTGATCTGGAAAAGATTGATTTTCTATATGTTTTCCAGATTGCCGTAAAATTCCACCATTATCTAATGCAAAAAAAATTACACTAGAAAATCCTGTAAAATCTACAACTTTATTTCCAGAATTTGTATTTAAATCAATTTTTTTCCAACTAATATCATTCATAGTATTACCTGCATCTTCAAAATATGTAAAATTTGATATTCCTGATAATTTAGTTATTAGACCTAAATCAAAAACCTTAATTTTATTAAAATTAAAACTTTCTTTTTGTGAATCTTCTACAAATCGTTTATGAAATGTTTTATTATTATAAATTACAATATTACCAAGTGCATCTACTGTATAAATATCACCTACAGATTTCATATTATCAATACTAAATGCGGTAAGATGAATTCCTAAATTAACATGAGTTAAATTTCCGATTCCAGCAAGAGGATTTATAATATTTTTTTTATAATTATTTAATTTTTCAATTAAACTATTAGTATTATTATCTAATGAAGTAACAGTAACAAGTTCATCAATATATTTAGCATTATTTTCATTTATTTTTTCATCTGCTAAAATATCCCAATTAATATGTGTATTATTTAATTTATTCATATGTTTATTATATTATGATATTTTATAATATAATATTTTATAATATAATATAAAATTAATAATAAATTTTAGCTATATTAATGTAATGATCATATATATATTTACAAATAATATATAAAACAATTAAAGCTAATATTAACGCTATTTTTTTTTATAAAGACAATATATTTTATAATATATTAATATATTATATTATTATGTTTGGAGAAAAACTTATAAATTTTATTAAAAATGAAGTAGAAAATGAATCAGAAAAACCTCGTTATTCTTGTAATAACCATTATAAATGTCATAGGAGTATTAAAGGAAACTATTATACTTTAGATGATTGTAATAAACACTGTTATCCCAAATATAAATGTCATACTAATGCTGATGGAACTACTGAATGTATAATTGCACATGACGGTAAATATAAATCTGTAAAAGAATGTCAAGAAAAATGTAAATCTAAATATATTTGTGATAGAGATGAAAAAAATCAACCTAGTTGTAAAATTTCAGCAAATGGTAATTTTAACTCTTTAACTGAATGTCAAACAAAATGTCAACCTTTATTTGCTTGTAATCCAATTAGTAATACCTGTCATTATAGTGCAAAAGGAACCTATACTAGTGTTGAAAATTGTCAAATTGGATGTCTTCCAAAAAATTATACATGTGATAAAAAATCCTATACTTGTATTCCTCAACCAACTCCTCCTCCTATAGATTGTGCTGCGAATTTTGGAAGCACCACTCCTAGTGATGGAACTCTAGGAACTGTTTCAGCTAAGTATGTGTGTCCTGAATCGCTACCAGTGTGCAAGGACTATCAGTATAATAAAAAGTGGGGGAATTGTGTAGCCGCACCTTCTACAGCTCATTCAGGACCTTATAGTACTATAGAAGAATGTAGTGAACAATGCCAACCTCCTATTTTACTACCAAAAGAAAATATAAATAAAAATACTCTTAATAAACAATTACAAGTTAAATCAACTATGGATGGATCTCTTGAAAGTGAAAAATTAAGGTATAATTCAAAAGTATTAGAATATTTAACTTATATAGTTATAACAATTACTATTATTGGATTAATATGTTATTATGCTATTAATAATACAAATACAACACTCGGAACCGTAATTGCAATAGTATCTGCTATATTAGTAATATTTATAATTGCAAAATATATTTATGAACATTATAATTTTAATACTCGGGCATTTAGAGTACAATAAATAAATATTTATAATTTCTAATATATTTTTAATTAATAATATATTTTTAATTAATAATATATTTTAATATTATTAATTATTATATGGTTCAACAACTATCTACTACTACATCAAATCCTATTCCTCAACCAACTCCTCTTCCTATAGATTGTGCTGCAAATTTTGGAAGCACCACTCCTAGTGATGGAACTCTAGGAACTGTTCCAGCTAAGTATGTGTGTCCTGAATCACTACCAGTGTGCAAAGACTACCAGTATAATAAAAAGTGGGGGAATTGTGTAGCCGCGCCTCCTACAGCTCATTCAGTATTATATTCTTGTAATAACTATTATCAATGTAAAGAAGATCCAAATGGTAAATTTAAATCATTACATGAATGTAATAAACACTGTTATCCCAAATATAAATGTCATACTAATGATGATGGAACTACTGAATGTATAATTGCATATGACGGTAAATATAAATCTGTAAAAGAATGTCAAGAAAAATGTAAATCTAAATATATTTGTGATAGAGATGAAAAAAATCAACCTAGTTGTAAAATTTCAACAAAAGGTAATTTTAACTCTTTAACTGAATGTCAAACCCAATGTCAAGCAAAATATACATGTGATCCTAAAACTAATGTATGTAGAATGGACGATAAGGGAACTCTAGATTTAGAATCATGTCAACAACAATGTAAACCAAAATACAGTTGTGATACTAAAAAATATGTCTGTGCTATAGATAATCTTACGGGTAAATATTCTAGTTCAAGAGAATGTACAAATGAATGTAGACGACCTTTAATAATTCCTCAAGAAACTATTACTCAAGCTGCATTTAATGAAGAAATAGCACAAACTAAAACATTAAAAGGTTCATTAAATTCATCTAATATTAGATTTGATTCTATTAGCATACAACATACAGTATATATAATATTAATAATTTTAATATTAGGTTTAATATTTTATTATATGACAAATAAAATAGATAATTTATTTGCAACAATAATAGGAATAGTTGGAGTAGGATTATTAATATATATGATAGTAGTATATGTATATACACATTATACTCCTGATACTTCAAGTTTTAGATTTTAAATATATAATTATTTAGATGATGATTGATTAGATGATGATTGGTTAGATGATGTTTGGTTAGATGATGATTGATTAGACGATGATTGATTAGACGATGATTGGTTAGATGATGATTGATTAAAAAATAATATTATTAATATTAATGGAATAATAATAAGAGCAATATTCTCTCCATTAATAGCATCTAATCTAAAATTAATATCAGTAACATTACCTAATGCAGCATTGTTAGATGTCTTAATATTCTTAACACTTTTTTTAGCTTTGATAATATGATTATCTAAAATTTGTATTTCTTTATTAAGTTTTTCTATTTTATTAAAAATACTTACATTGTCCATTGTTATACTTTTAAATAAAGTATTAAATTTATCATTAAGTATTTCAATATTAGTAAAATCCGCTTTTTCAAAAATAGTATTTAAATCATTATTAATATATGGTTTAAATTCTTTTTCAGTATTATTTTTAAAATTATTTAAAAAAGTATTAAATTGTTTATTTAATTCTTCTAATTGATTTAAATATGATTCTTCACTTTTTTTAGCTTTTTCAGATACATCATTAATATCATCAAAAAAGGTTAATGCTTTATTATTTAAATAAACAAAAATAGAATTATTTTTTTTATTTCCAAAATTATCTTGGCAACCATTAATAATAATACCATCTTTAACTGCTTGATAACTCTGTTCTAAAGAAGATAAATTTGGATTAGATAAAAAACAACTTCCAATATCTTTATTAGTATCATGTATCATACCAAATACACTAGAGTTATTATTAATAGCAGCTTTATTACATTCATTAATTGAGTATTTTTTATTAGTTATTTCTGTTAAATTAGTGCTAAAAGCATTATTTGATGAATTATTAAAACAACCAAATGGTTTATATAGAGTTGTCATATTTAATATATTTATAGATAAATATATTAAATACATATTCTATAAAATAAAGAATTAATTGCAGTTTTACTATCTCTTTGAATTTTACATATTTCTCCAGGTCTAATACCAATCATTAAAGCTACTGGACTAAATCTTGAAATATCTGGTATTTCATTATTAATATTATTTATATTTATATTGTATTCTTTAATAAATTTATCAATTTCATCTTGATCTTTTAAGATTGAATGTGGTGGAACTAATTCATGTTTTAAAATATTAAATTGTAATCGTTTAATACTAATAATTCTAATATATAAGTTATCATGTTCCCAAATATCTTTTAAATATCTATTTAATGTTTCATTTGGTTCATCTTTAATAATTATAATTAAATCATCTTTTTCACTTAAAATTTTTTCTAAATTATATAAATCATCAATAAATTCTTGAATATTATTTATTCTTAAGGTTTTTGCTAAATGATATTTAATATAAGTTTTTTTTTTGGCAACTGAATTATTTAGTAAAAGATCTAATTGTTTTGTTTGTAACATACTGTGGATTTCATGAATATTAAAATCTTTATAATCATTAATATCATATCCTTGAGATTCTAAAATCTCTAATATTATTTTTCTAGATTTGTATATTGAATCTGTAAAAGCTGTTTGAGACATTTTACTATATTACAATTTATTATTTTAATTCAATTTTATTAATTAATTGTAATAGTTTTTTTTTCACCGGTAGGTTCATTAGTTTGTGACGGATTTATATCATCTAAATCAATTGCTTGTAAGGTATCGGGTAATTTATCATCTGTATTTGTTTTTTTTTTAATAGAAATTATAGTTTTTGCTATTTCTTTTTGTTCTTCTGGTGTAATTGTTAAATCATTAGTTTCTTTTGTTTCTTCTTTTGATTTAGTTAAATTTCCTACAGCAGCAATTCCTTTTTCTATTGTTTGATCTAATGTTTTTATAGCATCTGTTATTGGTTGAATTAAAGTATCTTTTGTTTCAGATGTAGTAGAATTTGGTTCAGTTATACTAGATTTATTTTTTTCTTCAGGACTTGGTAATTCTGGTATTTCAACTTTGGGAATAGTTTCTTCTTGTAAAACTGGTGTTTGTATTTTAGGTGATTGTATTATTGGAGTTTCTTTTGATAAAACAGTTTCATCATCATTTTCATCTTTTGGAGTAATATCTGGTAATTCTTTTTGAATAGAACTTTCAATAGGGAGTTTTTTAATTTCTTTTTTAGGAGAGATTGGTTGAGCAATAGGAATATCTTGTTTTTTAATTACCATATTTAATGTTTTAGAAAATGCCATACTTTCAATTTGATCAATATTATCATTGGTAATTAATCTTAAACAAATATTCATTGTTTGTAATTCTTGCATTAATAATTTAAAAGAATATGGAACATTAATAATACTAAAATTTCTTCCAAATTTACTTATATCAATAATACTAATATTGTCATCTACTAAACCATCAAATTTAATAGGACCATCTGCCATAGGACTTAAAAATAAATTTTTATTTTCATTATAAATAGAAATAGTTCCTGTATTATTACAAATAGCCATATAATAACTATCACCTCGTCTCATTAAAGAATCATAAAGAAAACTGGCCATACCATGAGCAATTACAACATCACGTTCCATTTCTCCTATTCTAAGTCCACCATCATTGGCTCTACCCTGTACTGTTTGTCTAGTAAGAACCGTTCTAGGTCCTTTAGCTCTTGAATTTATTTTATCTTTTACCATGTGTTTTAGTCTCATATAATAAGTTGGTCCAATAAAAATTTCAGCTTCTAATGGTTCGCCAGTCTCTCCACTATATAAAATTTCATTTCCACTAGAATTATATCCTACTTCGGTTAATAATTTACCAAAAATTTTATTTTTAGGGCCTTTATTAATAAATGCTGTAGCATCACCAAAGGCCCCATATTCTGCACATGCTTTTCCAGTTAAACATTCAATTAATTGACTAATAGTCATACGACTGGGTAATGCATGAGGATTAATTATTATATCAGGTCGAATTCCTCTACTAGTAAATGGCATATCATCTTCAGGAATAACTAAACCAATAGTGCCTTTTTGACCACATCTACTACAAAATTTATCTCCAATAGCTGGTATTCTTTCTTCTCTAATTCTAACTTTTGCTATTCTAAATCCTTCTTCGCCTTCAGTTATAAAACTTTTATCAATAAACCCTAATTGGCCTTTTTTTGGAACTATAGAATTATCAATTGTAGTATTAGGGTCATTTAGATTAGATGATACTTTCCCAATAATTACTGTCTTGTCATCAACAGGTATATTTTCTTTAATTAAACCATATTCATCTAGATAGGAATAATCATATCCTGGGCGTAATCCGATAACATTTTCATTTTGAATATTTACAAATTTAGAATCAATTGTTGAATTACCAACTTTAGAACTTTCTTCTCGGCTTTCATACATATTAAAATATGTGGTTCTAAACATACCTCTATCTAGAGATCCTTGGTTAAATAGTATAGAATCTTCTACATTATAACTTCCATAAATACCGATAGCTACAATAGCATTAATTCCATATGGGTGTTCTTCATTATTTATATATTTTAAATATCTACTTTTAATTAAAGGAATTTGTCCATTATTTAATATAATGCCTGATTTATCAATTCTATTTAAAAAATTAGAATGATAAATACTGACAGCTTGTTTACTTTGTCCACACGAAAATAGGTCGCGTGGTAGTTGACTATTTTCAGGATAAGCAATTAAATTACCCATTACACCAAAAATTAATGATGGATGAATTTCAATATTAGTATATGGTAATTTTTCTATATTTTCTTCGTCCATTGCAATTAGACTTCCTTCTTCTTCTGAAGTATCAAGATATTCAATTATACCCTCATTATTTATTAGAGATTCTAACGAAAGAGTCCCATATAAATCTTTTGTATCTAAATAAATATTACATAAATTATTACTATTAATTTTTTTTTCGTTAAATCCAGTAACTAATTCTAACCATGTAAATTTTCGTTCTAATAATTTATTATATAAAGCAGTAGTTCTTTTATAACTAGGAATTTTATTTTCAATATAAAATATTGGACGAGTTAATCGACCCGCATCAGTATATATAAATATACTATTATTTTTTTTATCCCATACCATACTAGTATATATAGGTATTAATCCTAATCGTCGATGATGTTTAAGCGCATCCATAGTAGGAATTGGAAATTCAATCATTCCAATCCAATCACCATTAATAAATACTTTTGTATAGACAGCTATAAAATTAATACTACATTCACTTAAAAATTTTAAATTAAGATTATTTTTAAATAAATCTATTAGTGGAAATTTTGAACATTGACTTGTAATATAAGTTCCCATTGCCATATGTTTATGTAATCCAATATTACCTCCATCGGGTGTATCTACAGGATCAATTAATCCCCATTGAGAATTATGTAATAATCGAGGTCCAATAATTTTAGTAGCAGCATCTAAAGGTAAATTAATTTTTCGTAAATGAGAAATATATGCATTAAATGATAGACGATTTAGATCTTGAACAACACCACTTTTTTTTGTATGACTTTGTGAACCCCAGTTTCCTTTAAATGCTTTTTTAAAACCAGTCTCAACAATTCTATCTTTAAAAATATCTTTATAATTATTTTCTATTAAAGTTGTAAAATTTTTTTGATATAATCCTTGTTTATAGTAATATTCTTTATCTATTATTTGATATATATTTCTTTGCTGTAAAGTATAATATTCTTTAAATAAATCATATAATAAATATCCGGGAAGATCAACTCTTTTATATTTAAAACTATCTCGATCAGTAGGTTTTGTTTCTTTTGTAAAAACTTTTAATAATTCTAATACCATATTTCCTATAAAAAATGCTTTTTCATTAAAATTATTAGTGCCAATATGTGGTAAAAAATAATTCATAAGTATTTCTAAAACATGTGAAACAGTTTTTCCTTTAGTAAATGTTGCTATATATTTAATAGCTAAACTTTGTGTAAATATTCTGTTTGCATCATGAACACTAGGAATAAATAATTCTAAATAAGTATTATATTTTTTTAAATCTAATAAACAATATTCTATAATTTTTTTATCAGATTCTATACCTAAAGCGCGCATTACTATAAATAATGGAATCGGTTTTCTAACATTAGGAATATTAATTACTATTTGTTTATTTGTATATTTGCTAGTAGGTCTAACTACTCTAATAGAGACTGTTCTTATTGGTTTAGAAGAATCTTCACTTACTGATCTAATCTCAGCAGAACAATTATAAATTTCATTATAATCATCTTTTATGTAAAGCATATTATCAGCAAATTTTTCTTGAGAGATAATAGTTTTTTCTTTTCCATCAATTATAAAATAACCGCCTAAATCATTTTTACATTCTCCCATATTATATTTAATACTTGGTTCAAGATTATTTAAAATACATAAATTAGAATTAAGCATAATTGGAAATCTTCCTAAAAATATTTTTTCTAGAGTAGTAGATGTTTGTATAGTTTCTTCTCCTTCAGTAATAAAATATTCAATTAATACATCATAATGTATAGTAATAGCATAAGTCATATTTCTTAAACGAGCAATATTAGGATACATAAAATGTTCTCTATCATTATCATAAATAGTAGGTTTTCCATAATATATATTTTTACCTTCTTTTCCTCCAAGATATAAATAAGCTTTAAGATCATAATTTTTTGTAGTAGGATTTTGTTGTTTTAATATTTTTATTGGATTTTTTTCACGAAAAATTCTATTAATTCCATTATCAAAAAAATCATTAAAAGAATTTAATTGATGGCTTATTAAAACATTTTTATTATCTTTAAAATATTTATCAATTATTTCCCAAGGTAATTCTATAGTCATTATATTATATTCTTAGTATTTTTTTTAAGTATATAATATATATATATGTTGTTAACTTATTTAAATTAATTGGATTTATCTTTTATTTTTCGAGGATTACTATTAAGTACAAATAATCCTATAATAACAAATAATAATAAAAATGGTAAAATAACAAGAAACCATGCTAATTGTGTAAATCCAGATTTACATAATAAATTAAGTATAAATGTCCAGAAAATTATATAAATAATTTTAAATACAAAAATTATGAATGTATTTACTGTATCACATTCATACATTCCAATACAATATGTATTAGTATTACCTACATTTTGAAATGCTAAAATAATTATACTAAATACTGATAACAATAAATAAACAAAAGCAGGCGTGCATAAATGTTTCACAGAATTTAAATATTTATTCATTATGTAATATTATAAGAAAATTATATTATAATATTATAATTATTGTAACATATTACTAACTTGTAAATCGCTCGATTCATTAATTATTCCCAATTGAGGTATACTTGGATGATAAGAATTTGTTTTTAATAAATGAGGTTGTTCTGTAGGTAATGGACCAGCCCCTGTATAAACTCCTTTAAAATTATTTACCATTTTATTTATACCATGTTCACTATTCCACCAAGCATTTACTAAATCTTGTGGTAAATAAGGAAAATTACCACCCCCTTTGAATCGATATCTTTTACTTTTATTTAATTTTTTATTTTTACGCATTTTAGATTTTCTTATTCTTTTATGAGTTTTATTATATTTTTTATTTTTTTTGTATGTCTTATTTCTTCTAAAGTATTTTTTACTTTTATTCATATATATTATAAAAATATTATTTTCTATTTATATAATATATATGCCGCGTATAGCAAATATATTAGTTCTATGTGCTAATAAAACTACAATAGAATCTTATAAAGCTTTAAAAATATTACAAGAATTTTGTGCGAATACTACTGTTCCTGGCTGTAAACATTGGGAAAGAATAGATATTTATTATACAGGATTAAATTTATTAACAACGGCAAATATGCCTAGAGAAACAATTCATCAAGAAGGAGCTAAAGAAATAACTCCTTGGGGTATGAAATTACCTAGAAATACAAATACTGGAATTATTCCTGTAACTCATCAAATATTACCTGATGAAATTGGTAATTTAAAAAGTAATATGCTTCCAGAAATTTTTCCTAAATTCTTTGATGTTATAATTAATGAAAATTGTCCAAGACAAGATAATCCTACTGGATTTGCTATAACTCCTGCTGAACTAACTAATTTAATTAATGGATCTCTTAAATTAGATGGCAATTATATTGATAAAGCTATGGCTGATCATCATTTTGGTCCAAAGGGATTTCAAACTATTTATGACCCACATAATACTGAAAAAGGATTATTAAAAAAAATTAATCCAGAATTTAAAGTTGATGTAGAAACTGGAATAGGCACAATGTGGGTAGCTTATAAAATGAGAACTGATTTAGATGAAAGAACAAGAAGCGCTTTAGCTAAAGGAATTAGATCTCAAAAAAAACGTAAAAAATCTCGACATAAAAATAAAAAAAAGAAAAAGAGAACAAAAAAAAAAATTAAATATTAATTTTTTATATTTATTTTAATTAATATCTACATGAGTAAGCATATGACGACGACAACAATATTTATCTAATTTTAATCTATCCATAACTTCACCTTCGGGTGTTTTTTCTGTTTGTTCTTTTGTAAGATAGACTACTTTTTCAATTGTCATATCATTAGACATTTTAATTTTTCTAACTTCTATTTGATACCATCTATACTTATCAGCTAACACTTGGCCACAAGTAAAGCATTTAATAGGAATCAACATTATTATAATATTAGTATAAATTAATTATTAAATCAATTTTTTATTTATTATAAAATTATTAAATTCCAGCAGCAAATGATACCTTTTTTGTAAGTTTTTGATTTTTTTTTCTTTTAAAATTTAAACCTAAAACTGATGCACCAACAAAAATAGCTACTAAAATAACTATAGCTAATATTATAAATACGAAATAATTTTCAAAAAATTCTACTAAATCCATATAATAAATATTAATATTATATTTCATGTATTTCATAACCAGTTGATGTTTTAAAAATTTTATGTTGTTTATTTTCTTTATGAATTATTTGATGACATTTTTCACAGATATTAATTATATTAGCTGTGTGATTAACATTAAATTCATTATTAATATATCCATTAATTGCATTTTTTCTATATTGTAAATGATGAATTTCTGTTCCTTTAAATTTATTACATATTTCACACATATTTTTAATTTTATTTTTATTATATTTACTTTGGTTTTGTTGTAAAATAGATAAATCTTCACTATATTTAACTCTTAAAGAATGTGCTCTATCTAAAAAATCTAAAGGTAAATCAAGTGATTTACATACTTCTAAACCATACATATTTTGTCCAGGACCTTTTTTTAATTTTCTATCATATATTAATTTTTTTTCATTAGCATTATAAATTACTGACATATGATAAATTTTTAAATTTTCTAAAACTTCAATTTCTGTATATTTAATTATTTCATGAAAATGAGTAGCAAAAATAAAAGATGCACCTATATTATGTAATTTTTCTAATCCTGCTGTAAATATACTTAATGCAGATGAAGTTTCTGTTCCTGAACACAATTCATCACCTAAAATTAAACTATTTTTATCTGCAAATTTTAATATTGTTCTTAATTCTGACATTTCAACAGCAAAGGTTGAAAGACCTTTAAAAATATTATCATTACCTAATATTCGTGTAAATATATAATTATAGGGTTTATATTTAAATATACTACATGGAACAAATAATCCTGCTTGAGCCATAATAATACTTATTCCAATAGCCTTTATTATACTAGTTTTGCCAACGGCATTAGTTCCGTATAATAAAATTCCTTTTTGTGTTATACCTAATTCTAAATCATTAGTTACATATAATTCCTGTGTATTTAATTGCTCAATTAAACAATGTCGTATTTTTTGAAAATCTACAAAAGAATATTCATTATCTATAATTTCAGGTTTACAATAATTAAATTTATTTGCTAAATATGCTTTACATTGAAGAATATCACATTCTTTTGTAAAATCAATTAAATTATTAATATATAAAAATTCATTTGTATTGGTTTTGTCGAGAGAAAGATTTCTAAATTTATTAATTATTTCTTTATAAACTTTAATAATTTCTTGAATTAATAAATCTTTTGATGATTGAATAATGTGAGTTAATTTATTAATTTCAGGACTTAATATTATTGAATTATTTTGATTACCTCCATGTGGTTTAAAATCTAAATTATTTAAATTAAGAATAAATTCCTCTTTTTGGTTTGTATATTTTGAGATAAAAGTTAATGTTATTTCTTTTTCTTTTAATTTATCAATATTATTTTTTAAGAGAGAAATGCGACGTTTAGTTCCTATTAATATAGGATCCATTTTTGGAGTTTCATGAATTTTAACATACTCATTTGTTTTTGTATTTTTTTCAAATTCTTGAATTATTTGTGAAAAATAATTTTTAATAGTTTCAAGTTTTTCTCTAGAGTCTAAACAATTTCTAACTTTATAATCTAATTCTTGATTAATATCTTTTTTAATAAAACAAATATGATAATTATCCATCCAATTATTTAATTTTTCAGGTGTTATATCATCTAGATTATTCATTTTACTAATATTAAAATGTTTTTTAATAAAATCTTGTTGTTGTTTACACATAAATTCAAAATCAAGAGAGATTTTATTATTAAAATATTTTAATAAAATTTTATCTTTTTTTATTTCTTTATAACATTCTTCTAAGATACCTATATTATTATAAAGAGTAGTTATATCTTTTGGGGATAATTTATTCATACTTATTTTTCTTTTAATTTTCTCAATATCTCTGATATTAGATAATTCTTTTCTTAAATATTCAACCACTTCTGTTGTTTTATTTTTATTAATTACATATTCAGTAATACTATAAGATCTATTTAATATATCTTCATTAGTAGTGGGATTTAAAAGATTATAATTAAATTCACGTTTACCCATAGGAGTAACACAATTATTTAAAAAATCTTGAACTGAACCCAATTTACCATTTAATCTTTTATCTGAAATTATATTTAATTGTTTTAAAGAATGATTAGCTAGGATTAATTTATCATTAGAATTTTCTTTAATAGGTCTATCAATATTTTCAACTAGATTTGGATTATGTTTACATACAAAATTTAATAAAAAGCAAAAACTCTGTGATGCAATAGCTGTATAATAATATTCATCCATAAATTGATTATCTAATTTAAAAAATTTTTTAAAAATTTCATCTTGATATTTTTGTTGTTCACTACGACAAGCTTCTCGATATAGAATATTTTCTTTATTTGAATTATTTAAATCTATTTTATGAATTTGAATACTATTAAGATTAATAAAATTAATAATTTGATTAATAATTTCAATATCTAAATTAGATATAATAATACATTCTTTAGGTTTATAGACTGCTATAAATTTTTCTAAATTATCATATGTGCTTGGAGAATTATGAAATTCATTAGAAAATTCATAAATATTGGTTTTACCTGTATAAATATCTATATTAGAAATACCTACAGTAATTTGTTCTTTGTGTATTTTATTATGAGATGAATAATGTATCCAAATACATGTAATATTATTAGAAATTTCTATAGAATCTTGAGAGAAAAAAGTTCCAGGAGAATAAATACAAGATAAACTTCTAGTTGTATTTTTGGCAGACGTATCTTGAGTATATACAGCAATTGTAAATCCGTTTTCTTGTAATTTTTTAACATATTTTTCTAGTTGAGCTAATCCAAATCCAGCCATTACAACATTTTTACCACTTACACAAATATTTTTTTTAGCAATTAGCATATCATTAATTTCTGCAAATTCTTTTATAGAACTACCTGAATAAGAACCATCTTTTTCAACAATTGCATAACATTCAAAAAAAGATCCAACCTGCATTAAAACTAAAGATTTTTCTCCATAATTTTCTTTTAATTCTTGTGTTAATTTTAAATATTCTTGTATTATTGTCATATTTCTCTAATAAATATTTTTTATTATATTTAAATAGATATCAAATATAATATATCCATACTGTATATGATATCTATTGAATTTATATTAGTTAGTTTAACTACAGCATTTACATCCATATTATATTTATTTCTTTCAAGTTATTTAGATAATTATATCTCTCCTATAATTTCTAATGGAATTGGTTTAATAATTGATATAACTTTAGATTTTATTTTTCAATCATATATATTTCTTAAAAAACTTAATATTAAAAAAGATATAATCAATAAATTTATAATATCAAAAATAATTTCAACTTTGAGTTCCCAAATATTATTTATTATATATATTAAGTTTTTGAATAATAATAAAATAAATATAACATTAGTAAGAATATTAATATCTTGTCTAGTATTTTTGTTAATTGTTTTTCCACTAAGTAAATTTTATGTATTTAATAATTAATATAAAGATTTAAATATATTAAAGATTTATTAAATTTTTTAATACCAATAATAATAATAATTAGTATAATTATTTTCACAATAATAATATATAATGTCAGAGACAACAAATATTGAAAATAAAACAATATCTTCAAAATTAACAATATATAATATATTGAGTGGAAATATAATGCAAACAAATTTTTGTAATAAGATAACTGATATAATATTATCTTTATTTTCAATAAGTGGATTAGGATTTGGAGTAATAGCGTGGTTTGTAATAGATAATATAACAGGGGTAGGATATATATTATGTGGAATATTTTCAAGTATTTCTTTATTTAGTATTAGAAGAATGCGTTTAAGAGCAGCATTACAAAAATCAGTAAATGTTTTAAAAGAAGAAAATGATGAATTAAAAGAAAATAATGATGAATTAAAAGAGAATATAGATGATTTAGAAATTGTTCATAAAAATTTAAATGATGATTTAGTGGTATTAAAAGAGACAGTAGGTATATTTGGTAAAAATTCAGATGAAATAATAAAAAATTTAAAAGAAATATATAATAATTTAAAAAAAGAAAATGATATACATGAAAAAATAAATAAAAATACAATATATTTACATATTTTATCTATTATAAAACATTATGATAAATCAGAATTTATTTTAAAAAAAGATGATTTAGACAAAGCAAAACAAACATTATTGAATGCATTTCCGAATTTAAATTTAAAAAATTTAACAGACAAAATAATAGATAATAAGATAACTGCAACTTTAATAATGGAAAATATAAATTTATAAATATAATATTAGTAAGAATAATAATATCTTGTCTAGTATGTTGTTAATTGTTTTTTGACTAAGTAAATTTTATCTATTTAATATTAATATAAAAATTGAAATATTTTGTTATAAAAATTTTTATAATAAAATGGAAAATTCTAATAATGAGATATATATATCTTTTTCAGATGAGAAAAAATGTAAATTACCACAATGTATTAAAGATTTATTAAATTTAGTGATCCCTATAGTAATCATTGTATTTATAATTTGTTTAGGTATTTGGATATTTAATATAATTTAATTATTCAATAAAATTTAATTTATTATTTTTACAAGATTCATCTAAGTGTTTAAAGTGATCAAACAATTCTGTTAAATTTATTTTATATTGATTTTGTAAAGATATAATATCTTTTATTGTAGGATTTTCTATTTTTTTAACAAAAATAGGATCACCTATAACTGTAATTATTTTAGTTTTTTTAAAAGATAAATATCCAAATGGAAACCATAATCCTGTTATTCTATGAAATAATTCAAATAAAAATATTTTTTGTTCATTAATAGAATTAAAAAAATTATTTTCTCCAAAAGTATAAATTGGTAAAATCGGTCGACCAGTTTGTAAAGCTAATTTAAAAAATCCAAATCTTTTTGTAATAATTAAATCGCTTTTACCAATTCCTGAATATTTACATTCTCTTCCTCCACCTATAAATACACCCATACTGTAATTTTTAATTAAAAATTTTTTTATTATTGGTTTTGAACAATCTACAGCACCAAGAATTAAATAAAATTCTCTTATTATAGGAAAAAAGAAATTAAATGTGGCACCACTTCCCATACTATAATTAAATATGTGAGGAATATGTTTTAAAAATAATTCTTTTCTATTTGGATTTAATGAAAAATTATTTACTAATCCTAATGGAATTAATCCATGTGGATGGATTCCAACTAAAGCTGGCTCATTTAAATATAAATCAGAATTTTTTATATATATTTCTTGAGAAGAATATTTTAAAATATTATATAAATATTTTCTACATAAACTATTAGGAGAAAGGGTATAAGATCCTGAAAATTCAGCACCATCAAGATAAAAAGGTAAATATATAGGTAATATATAAAATATATTAGAAGAATATAAAATATAAGGAATACAACTACGTAATGTATTTAAATAAAGAAAAAAGAAAAATAATCTAGATAAAATAAATAATGTATTAGATATATATTTATCAGAATTATTACTAGTTCCTTCTAAAAATCTAGTTGATAATGAAATTAATAAAAAACTAGATAGTATATAATAATTAATATTTGGTAAATTAAATATTTTTTCACATACTATAGAACCAGAGAAATAATTAAATAAAATAGTTAAAAAAATAGAATTACTTATCATTTTATATTATATTAATATTGATTATATTTAAGCATTTTATTTAATTTTTAAAAAATTTATAAACATAGATCAACTTGTGCATATTTTACAATTACTACTGCCAATACCATGACCACCACTTGTGTATGGATTAGCTATAGCACCTTTTTTAGCAGGAGCTACACATCCACCACCTCTAACTTTTTTAAGAGCAGTATTAGTAGTATTAAGATTACTATTATTATTAGCTTTAAAAGAAAAGTCTACATTATTTCGATTAGTAGATCCTGATCCAATTGCTTTATTTTTAAGACGTTGAATATACTGATCAGATGATGTAACTTGACTTTTTTTACCATTTTGAATACTTCCAGTAGTATGTCTACCATGAACAGTATGAACAGATGAATGTGACCAACCAGAATTATTTATTTTTTCACTGCAATTTGGAGTATTTGTATCTACTCTAATAGCAGATAAATTAGGGCCTGTAATTACTGCACTACATGTGGGTGTATTAAGAAATACTTTTCTTCCTTGAGCAAATTTATTAGTGCCGTCATCGTATCTAAATTTTTGCGGCATACCCATAATAGCATTTGTTATACCATTATTCAAACTTTGTTTTAAAGGAAATCCAGCAGGTCCAAGTGATTGTGGGCCTGTAACACCATTAATATAGTTAACTTGATTTATCATTTATATATAAATATTAATATAATAATTATAAAAATAAATATTATATTAATATATTTTTTCTTAGTTTATTTAATCAAGCAATTTTATAAAAGGTTTATAAATTATAGTTATGATATCTAAATAAAAAATATAAAATATTTATCTACGAACTCTTGCTAAAGCAGTAAGTTGATTTTGTTTAATATCACCACCAAAACTCTTATCATTATAAGTTCTACCTTGTGCTTTTAATTTTTTATATCTAACAACATCAGATGAATCATAAACATATTTTGGATTTCCTGAAAATGTTGCACGTCCTGTATGAACGCCTCCATATGATATTGATCCTAACCACATAGGCCCATGTCCTTTAACTTGATTAGATATAGTTCCATATTGAGGATTAGCAGCTTGACCACCTCCAGTTAAAGGAGTTATTAAATCACCAGCACTATAAGCAGCTCTAAATTGACCACAAATAGGATTTGGTGTAGTTAACGGAGAAGTTCCTATTCCGACGCCTCCAGATCCCCAATCTCTTTTAGAATTACCAAAAGCTTGTCTTAATACAATTCTTGCTTCTCCTCTAGCCCCACCTCCAACCATACCGGAACTTCCATTAGGTCCAGCTCCTCCACCTAATAAAGAACCTACACGAATATTGGGTGCTCTGCCATTATTTCCTAAAGGAACACTACCAGGAAGACCACCACCTAATTTGCTAGGATTAGTATCATTTATAAAACCTGACATATAATATAATTAAAGAAAATATTAATTACATTAATAGTTTTATTTAGCTAAAATACGAGGAGCAATATTCATAGATATTAATTCTTGAAACATTAATTTACAAGCATATGGAATTTCTACATATTTAAAATCAGTTCTATTTTGGCAAGTTTTACAAATATGAATATGTTTATTATTATTAAATGCTGCAATTAATCCACATTTATTACATACATATACATTAAATGCATCTGATGAATCATAAAGTCTTTCTTTTACAAATCTTGAAGCTCCATGTGAAGCCATACAATCTCTTTCCATCTCACCAAATCGAAGACCACCATCTCGAGATCGTCCTTCAGCTGGTTGACGCGTTAAATTAACCATAGGTCCAATACTTCTAGAATGTTGTTTATCATTAACCATGTGTTTTAATCTTTGGTAAAAAGTAGGACCAATAAAAATATTACTTTCTAATTGTTCACCAGTTAATCCACTATATAAAATTTCATTACCATTTGATTCAAATCCACATTTTTGTAATTTTTTTTTAATATCATTAATATCTAAATCACCAAAACAAGTGCCATCTCCAAATAATCCTAATTCAGTAAGAACTTTACCTAATAATGTTTCTTTTAGTTGTGCAATAGTCATACGGCTAGGAATAGCATGAGGATTAATAATAATATCTGGTTTTAAACCAGAACTTGTAAATGGCATATCTTCATCAGGTATAATATTACCAATTGTTCCTTTTTGTCCATGACGGCTAGAAAATTTATCTCCAATAGTAGGTTGTCGTAATGTTCTAACACGGACTTTACAAAAATTATAGCCATCTCCATTTCTATCAATTAAATTACGATCAATATATGTTTCTTCATTTGTTCTAAATATTCTACTTTCATCAGTATATTTAATTATTTTTGTAGGATCATTTCTATTTTCTTTAATAGGTAAAATTTTTGAAATAATAATATCTCTATCTTCAAGTAAAGTATTTTCAGGAATAACACCTTTAGAATTTACTTTATTATAATTTGCAAATTTAATACCCTTAGTTTTGCCTTTATCTGGTTTACATCGTATTTCTTCATCTCCATGAATTTTCTTATCTTCATCTTTTTCTGTATGATAAATAGTAGCTTGAAATAATCCACGATCAATAGAACTTTTTTTAAATAAAATACTATCTTCCTGATTATATCCTGTATGAGTTGCAATAGCTACAATTACCATAGATCCTGATGGAATTTCATTTAATTGAAGTAAATTCATAATACGGGTATCAACTAAAGGTCTCATTGGATAAGAAAGAACATATGCTGTTTTATCCATTCGATTATCATAATTTGTTACATATATACCCATTGCTTGTTTTCCCATTGCACACTGATATGTATTTCTAGGAGATTGATTATTATTTGGAAAAGGAATACAAGATGCTAATATACCAAAAATAGTGCTTGGATGAATTTCACAATGAGTATATTTATATATATTATTATCATTATGATTATTATTATGCAGTTGATTTAAATCAAATGCTATTAATGATGTATTTTGTTCGGCAGGATCAATATATTCAATAATACTATTATTATTAAATTGTAAAACTAAATCTTCCCAACTATATAAATTTTTAGATAGTTTATCTCGAATTTCAGAAGTAATATATGATTTATTATTACTAATTTTATATAATGGTCGTGATAATCGTCCAGCATCACTACAAATTCTAATTTCTAGATCTCTATAATTAAATATAATCGAAGTATAAATATTAATAATACCTTTATATTTTTTTTCTTTTAGTGAGAGGTATAATTCTTGTGGTTTATAAGAAATTCCAATCCAATTACCATTAATAAATACTTTTACTAAATTATATAATTTTTTAGTGTCAATATTTTCTAAACTTACAATATCAGGTTCAATATATTCATATAATCCTTGACTAGCAGATGGAACTGTAATATGAGTTAAATAAGATAAATTTTTAACAATACCAACAGAGGCTCCTTCTGGAGTTTCAGCTGGACATAAAAAACCCCAAGAAGAATTATGTAATTTTCTTGGAGGAATTAATTTACCACTTTTATCAATAGGAGTATTAATTCGTCTTAGATGGCTTAAACTAGAAATATAAGTCAATCTATTTAATACTTGAGCAACACCAACTTTATTACTATTAGTTTGTTTAATACCAAAATCGCCGGTAGCTAAAGCTCTTTTTAATCCATTTTCAATAGTAGTTGATTTAATAATTTTATAAATATTTGTAAAATTAATGATATTTAAATAATCTTCAGTTGATCTCCAAGAACCATTATTTATTTCACGAACAATTTGTTTTTGCATATCTCTTACCAATTTATTAAAATAATTTCTAAAAAGATTATTTAATAGAATACCAGTTAAATCAATTCTTTTATTAATATAGGAATCTCTATCATCACATAAACGTAGTCCAATTGAAGTTTGTAATAATTTATGTGTCATATATCCTAAAAAATATATTTTTTGTTTAAGAGTTTTACAATGTGGAAATAAATCATTATTAATTACATCATGTGTAAATTCTAATTTTTTTTTCGCACCAGTCTCTTTATCCATATTTAATGGTGTAAATATAACTTGTGTCATAATATAATTAAAAGCTTCTTGTTGAGTAAAATATTTATTAGAATCAATAATAGATGCTTGAAGTAAATCTAATAATTTACTATTATTTACATTATCTACATCTAAAATAATTTTTGAACAAATATCTTTATCTGTAATAATACCCAATGCTCTAAATATAATAAATAATGGAATTGGTTGTTTAATTCTAGGAATTTGAATAAATATAGAATAACCAAAACCATTATTTTTAGAACTAATCATTAAAGAAATTTGTTTGGGTGAAATACATTTCCAATCAGGAACTGATTTAATTTCAGCTAACCATGTCCATTTAGTATTATTTTTTGCAATATTAAAACAATATACTTGATTTTCTGCTGCTCTTTCTTGTCCTAAACAAGTTTTTTCTGAACCATTAATAATAAAATAACCACCAGGATCTAAACAACATTCGCCAGTAGTTGCAGAATTATTATGTTTATATTGATTAAGAACACATATATTCGATTTTAACATAATAGGAATTTTACCAATATGAATTCCATGTAAAGTTTTATATAAAGTTTGAATATTTTCTAAATTTTCACCTCCTCTAACAGAAATTTTAATATTAATATCAATAGTCATTGTAGATGAATATGTAAAATTTCGTAATCTAGCTTCTTGTGGAAACATTAGTTTAGTTGCACCATTATTTTCATGAATTTGAGGTCTATGAATATTTAAATTCTCAAACGTTATTAAAATTTCTAATTTATATAATTTTTTATCTTTATCATAATCTTGTTCTGACATAATAGAAACTGGATTAAACATTTCAATTGTTCTTGGTATTTCACTTGTAATAAAATTATTGTATGATTCTAATTGGTGTCTAACTAATTGTTGTAAATGTTTTCCATCAAAATATGTTTTAATAATATCCCAAGGCAGCTGTGAGTCTATAAAATTATAATCTAAATTTAATTTAGAAAAATCTTTAGTTAAATTTTTCATTTTTTCTGCCATTTTTAGACTATTATTTATTTCAATTTATCTTTAAATTTATTAAAAATAAATTATTAGAATTATTAAATAATGAAAAAGTGGAAAAGAATAAATGATGATAAAGAAAGATTAAAATATAATCTAGATAAAATAAACAATATACACAATAATATATATACTAAAGAAGAGCTAGATATATATTTAAGAAATTTAAATAAAATTTATAATAAAAAATATAAAAATACATTTAATAATAATTCAATTAATTACACATTAAATGCTGATAATTTAGAAAATAATATAATTAAAAAAATTAATATAAGTAAAGAAATTAATAATTTACAAGACTTAATAGATTTAATAAATGAAAATCCAATACAGTCGGATATTAAATATAATATTGATATAGAAATTTTAAATAAAATTAAAAATGAGTTAATTACTCTAAATAATATGATAGGGTTAAATAATATTAAAAATAATATTATAAATCAAATTTTATATTATATTCAAAATTTACATAGTTTTGATAAAAATCACAGTGATTTTATGCATATAGTATTATATGGTCCTCCTGGAACAGGAAAAACTGAAATAGCAAAAATTATTGGAACTATATTTGCAAATATTAATATTTTAAAATCAAATAAGTTTAAAAAAGTTACTAGAGCTGATCTTATTGCTGGATATTTAGGTCAAACAGCTTTAAAAACAAAAAATGTTATAGAAGAATCATTAGATGGAGTATTATTTATCGATGAGGCATATGCTTTAGGAAATCCAGAAAAACGAGATAGTTTTTCTAAAGAATGTATAGATACTTTATGTGAAGCATTAACTGATTATAAATCTAGATTAATGGTAATTATTGCTGGTTATGAAGATGAATTAGAAAAATGTTTTTTTAATTATAATCCAGGTTTACAGTCTAGATTTATTTGGAGATATAAAACAGATGATTATAGTGCGCTTGAATTAATGCAAATTTTTATTAAAAAAATAAAAGAGATTAATTGGGATATAGACATTGAAAAAAGTATTCTAGAAACATGGTTTGAATCTCATAAAAAATATTTTAAATATTTTGGAAGAAGTATAGAAACTTTATTAACAAAAACTAAAATTAGTCATGGAACTCGCATTTTTTGTAATACAGATAAAAATAATATAAAAAAAATTAATTTAGATGATTTAAAAAATGGGTTTAAATCAATGAATTTAGAAAAAATAGAAAATAATGATTATTTATTTTCTTTATATCGTTAATTAGTAAATATTAACAATGTTTTGTCTATTATAATTTTAAATGTATGAAAATAAAAGTAGAAAAATTATTGAAATAAATCCTGATCTTTTTACACTTAAAAAAACGATTAAAAATAAAAAAGAAAAAAAAATTAAACCACAAACACAAGTAAAATCAACTCAAATTAAAAAAGAATTATTAAAAAAAATAAAAGATTATCAAAAAAAATCAGAAGATATTGATAAAAAAACAAATATTAATAGTAAAAATAATGATAATATAGAAAATTTTGAAGATGAATTTAATAAATCTCTTAATTTTTTACAAGAATTATCACATGAAAGAGAGAATATTAAAAATAAAAAACATACTTTAAAAAAAAGTAAAATTAAAACTGACTCTAGTTTAATTGATTTAGAAATACCAACTGAATTTAAAAAAGAAGATGTTGATAATATTAATAATCAAAAAAAAGAAAATATTGTAGTCTCTAATACTAGTGATAATACTAGTAATAATACTAGTAATGATACCAGTAATGATACTAGTAATGATACTAGTAATAATACCAGTAATGATACTAGTAATAATACTAGTAATGATACTAGTAATATAAATTTAAAAGATAAACCATATGGTTGTCTTAAAAGTGGAAATAAACCTACATTTAGAGAATGGAAAAAATTAACACAAAAAAATAATAATTTTAATAGTAATTCAAAAATTCCAAAGATTGAAATATATAACGAGAATGAAAATGAATTTACGAGTAATAAATTATATGAAGCGAGACAAAATAAATTAGAAAATATAAAAGATGAATTTAAAAAAAATAATAAAAAATCATTTTCAGTAATTGATCGTAATATTAAAACAACTAAATATACATTAGGTAAAACAGGAAGAAAAATAGGTATATTAATTAAAAATAATATAACACGAAAAATTATAAAAGAAGATATCACAAAACTACAAAAAAAACCTATTTTAGAAATTAAAAATTATTTACGTAAACATAATTTAATTAAAGTTGGATCAAATGCACCAAATGATGTTTTAAGAGAGATATATGAAAAATCTATAATAGCAGGAGATATACATAATAATAATAATAACAATTATTTACATAATAATTAAATATTATCTACCTTTATGTAAAATTTTTAATAATAAATATAGTCCTAAAATTCCTAAAATTATTACATATATTTCTGTTAAATTTTTTTCATTAAATATATCATTAATATTTAAAATAGGATTTATATTTTGGAAAGCCTGATAACATTTACATTCCCCTTTATCAATTCCATCACCACAATCTACTTTTGTTTTTAGGTCATTTTTACTCCAATTTTTCCATTTACCACCTGCTTGAGTAATTGCACAAGGATCTAAAAGAGATAAATCTACATTGGTAATATAACCTGATGCATCAATTACTTCACCACTACTATCTATTGTTGGTAATACCACATGTTGGCAGGGTGGACTGCCTCCGGCAAATAATTGTTTTGCAAAACCAATTGGATTAAGAACTTCTAAATTCTGTGCAATACCAGGTATTAATCCTCTAAAACTATCAAAATCTTCTCCTGCCATACCTGATAATAATGGAACATTTCCAGTTGGAATATTATTAATATATATACTACGTTGAACTTGATTATCACTACTATCAGCATTAACATCTGTGCAGGTTGATACAGTTGGTAAAAAAAATGAATCACCTAATGGTCTACTAGGATAAGTATTTGCTCTAGATTCTCCAGCAATTAAAACTGCAATATAATCACCTATTGCAGCAACATCATTGCCAAATTCCCACATACTTCCTGTTACTTTTAATTTCATATCAGTTGGACTAGCTATATGATGAACATAATTATATGATGGACCCAAAAAACCATAATTATTACTACTAAGATCAGACATATTTAAATATATATAATATAATTATTTAAATATATATTATATAATTTTTTAGTATAATTATTAATTAGTAGGAACAGGACAACAAGACCAATGAGCACCCACAACATCAGGATCTGTTTCTGGACATGGACAAGATCCGTATAATGCATTTCCTGTTGGGATAAAATTTCCTTTATAAAAAGGTTTAGTTTGACATTTATCAGATGCTAAACATTTATTTTTATTATTATTAGTAGATCCAGGTAAATTTTGAGATCCAGGTAAATTTTGAGATCCAGGTAAATTTTGAGATCCAGGTAAA